>Ga0206123_10000157_pt1 | contig 62856 bp, 56 predicted proteins | sample Helgoland_Spring_2_FD_160086 | JGI IMG/M metagenome (GOLD analysis project Ga0206123, IMG submission 160086) | Pelagic subsurface seawater microbial communities from Kabeltonne, Helgoland, North Sea - Helgoland_Spring_Bloom_20160316_1 | ecosystem: Environmental > Aquatic > Marine > Epipelagic ...
CACCCCCATGGCTGGCCAAACCTCCCTCCCAAATTTTCAAAATCTCAATAGGATCTGACAAATAATAACTGGGATTATAAAATAGGCAATGTCCCAGTCTAGCACCCAATATAGTGGCAATAACCATAAAAGTAGTCAAAGTGTCGACATCCTTCTCAGAATGACCCTCCGCCTTGAAAATTCTATAAGAAATTTGTTGACCGATAATAAACCCCATCGCAAACAATAACCCATACCACACGACCGGACGATCTGGTAAACCCAAAAAGGATAAGGGAATTTTAAAAATGACGGGATCAGGACTCCAAATTATATATTCCAACAAAATCATATCTATGTTTTTCTCCAAAAAAATGGGGTAAATAGTATTAATACGGTAAAAAGCTCTAATCTCCCCAATAACATCAACAAAGAAAGTACCCATTTTCCAGCGGTAGGCATATGCGCAAAATTGGCAACAGGCCCTACGGATCCAATTCCGGGTCCAACGTTTCCTAAGCAGGTTGCAGCAGCACCCATGGCGGTCACCAAATCTACTCCCAATAAAGCCATTCCTAAAGACCCTAGAGCAAAAATGGTCAGATATAACATGACAAAAGCAAGAATTTGTAAGGTAATTTCACCATTTACACTCTTTCCATTGAGTCGCAAAGGCAATACGGCTGAGGGATGAATTTGCCTATTAAATTCCAAAAAACTATTCTTTACTAAAGTTAAATGTCGAATTATTTTGATACCTCCAGCCGTTGACCCTGCAGAAGCACCCACAAACATAAGAAAGAAAAAAAACATGGTCAACAAAGGTGTCCAAGCCGTATAATCCTGTGTGATAAATCCAGTAGTCGTAATGACCGAAACGACCTGAAAAATACTATATCTAAAAGAATCTATTAAATTTTCATTTCCATTTATCCAGATCCCTAGAGTACAAAATATCGTAATAACCAAACAAAAAATACCATAGGTCCTGAATTCTTGATTCTGAAAGACTTTTTTTATCCTACCATGCAAACCAAAGTATATAATGGTAAAATTAGTGCCCGCTAAAAACATGAACGTCACAATAATAAAATCTATGTACGCCGAATCATAATAGGCAATACTGCTATTTTTCGTTGAAAACCCTCCACTAGCCATTGTCGTTAAACTGTGATTTAAGGCATCAAAAAAAGTCATATCTCCTACCATCAGGAAAATCATTTCTAATCCTGTGAAACCTATATAAATAATCCATAATCTCTTAGCGGTTTCTTTGATTCGAGGCTGAAATTTATCCGGTGAAATCCCAGGGGCTTCTGCCACAAAAAGCTGCATACCCCCTATTCCCAAAATAGGCAATATCGCTACAGTAAGCACAATGATTCCCATACCTCCTATCCATTGACTCATGCTTCTCCATAACAAGATCCCTTTACTGACCGATTCAATATCCTCTAAAATGGTCGCTCCGGTTGTAGAAAATCCGGATAACGTTTCAAAAAATGCATCTGTAAAATTTGTGATCTCCCCACTCAGCATATACGGCAATGTTCCAATTAAAGACATCACCAACCAGCCAATAGTGACCACCAAATACCCTTCACGTTTACGTAATTCTTTATTAATCGAATGACGTGTCAATAGCCACATAACCGTACCTAAAGATATGGCAATCAATGCAGATCCTAATAGAGCTATAAAATCTTCCCCTCCAAAATACCAGCTAAAAGGCAGGCAAATCGACATGAAAATACCATTTAGCACCATAAGAATACTCATGATTTTAATGATTAATTTATAATTAAACATCAAAATTTATTTAAAATAATGTTCCACCGCATGGATACACTCTGGTTTAGATAGTACGACGACACGATCTTCTGCCTCAAAAGTAAAGTTCCCTCTTACCGTATAACCCTTATTTTTTCTAATAACCCCTCCGATTACCGCTGTCCGCGGAAAATCTAAATGGCGTAATTCATCAAGCAAAATCTTTGCCCCTTCTTTCACCTCGAATTCGAGCACTTCTGCATCTACTCCGTGTACGCTTGTAATATTGACTACCTCCCCCTTTCGTATGTGCCTAAAAATAAAATTAGCAGCAATAAGTTTTTTGTTGATCATCGTATCTACGCCGATACTTTGAGATAAATGGATATAATCAATGTTTTCAACCAAGGCTATGGTTTTCTTAACACCGGCATCTTTAGCCACCAATGATGAAATGATATTGGTTTCGGAATTACCCGTTACCGCAATAAACGCATCCATGCTATCAATACCTTCCTCTTTGAGTAATTTTAAATCCCGTCCATCACCATTAATGATCATGGTATCGGGGAGCCCTGCTGCCAATCGAAAACATTTTTCTTTGTCTTTCTCAATGAGCTTAATTTTGTACTTTTTCTTCAGCTCCCGTGCCGCATTGATACCAATCTTACTTCCACCCAAAATCATTAAATGCTTGACATCAGATTTAACTTTACCGGAAAGTTGTAAAATTTGATCAAGCCCTGTCGGCTCAGCAATAAAGTAAGCATGGTCATCTGTCTTGAATTTATTTTCACCATGCGGAATAATCGTCTCGTTATCTCTGAGCAAAGCCACCGTTGTAAAATCATGATTTGATGCCATATAGGCCGTTTCCGTAAGGGTTTTATTGAGGAATTGAGACTCCTCATCAATGGTAATCCCCACTAACGACAAAATGCCTTTATCAAATTCGAAAGTATCTGTTAATGCCGTCTTTTTTAACAATCTCTTGATCTCCCGCGCCGCCAATAACTCTGGAGAAATGAGCTCATCAATACCCACATCTTTCAAGTTGAGTAGCTCTTTTTTCTTTAAAAATTCAATATTGGAAATTCGAGCAATAGTCCTCTTAGCACCCAATCTTTTACAAATGATGGCGGCAGTGATATTAGTTTCTTGATTAGAAGTAACGGAAATCAATAAATCTGTTTTAGAAATATTGGCTTCAGTGAGGACACTAATGGACGTCGCACTACCCACGACAGTGACCACATCAAATTGGTTTCTTGCTTGATCCAAAACACTATCATCCTCATCAATGAGTGTAATGTCTTGCTCTTCTATTGCGAGTAATTTGGCTAAGTGAAAACCAAGTTCACCAGCACCTGCAATAACTATTCTCATGTATTTTTTAACCTCATGGCCCCTGCAAATATATAGAGTTATCCCTTTTTTAAATAACTATGCTCAAGTCAATCCCTGTGATTGAGATCCGAAAAACAGAATAAAACATAAATAGCACCTAATTTTCAATCTTTTTAAAATAAATATTAGCCGCTTTCATCACTTTAGGTGCCAATATCACCGCAGAAATCATAGTGGGAAAGGCCATCAAGCCATAAGCCATATCAACCAAACTCACGACCGCACCCAATGTAGCTACTGAACCCACAATAATGATTCCTACATACCAATAATTAAAATACCATCCGTATTTAGCCCCTATGATGAAAGACAAGCATTTACGACCATAATAAGACAATCCTACAATGGTCGTAAATCCAAATACTAACACGCAAAGTGCCAAAATATAGGAGCCCACCAAAGGAAGACTTGTCCGAAAAGCTTCTACCGTCAAGGCAATCCCACTCAATTCACTAGATTTCCAAACTCCGGTCGTTAGGATACATAAACCCGTTAAGGTGCAAACCAATAAAGTATCGATGGCAGGACCCAGCATGGCCACAAGTCCCTCCCTGATCGGTTCTTCGGTTTTGGTAGCACCGTGCATCATCGGAGCCGTACCGATACCTGCCTCATTAGAAAATGCCGCTCGGCGTGCCCCAGCTAAAATAATAGCCCCAACCGCACCCCCCAATACAGCATTTGCTGAAAAGGCATCCTCTATGATTAATAATAAGGAAGAAATAATATTTGATGCATTTAAAAAAAGGATGCAGCCTACACTGATTAAATAGAGTACGACCATCGCTGGCACTAAACGTGCTGTCCAAAAAGCGATCCGCTGTATCCCACCAAAAATAACGATGCCTGTTAAAAGAGTCAGAACCAGTCCCATAACCAAGTCTCCAGATAAAGAAGCCTCTATTCCAGCGGGTTGAAATACAATCTCATTGGCTGCAGCTATGATTTGATTTGCTTGGAAAATGGGTGTGGCACCGAAAAAGCCTACCACACAGAAAAATATGGCTAATGGACGCCATTTTTCACCCATTCCCTCGCTAATGACGTACATGGGACCCCCCTGTAAATCTCCATTGGAGTCTTTTCCCCGATACATAACCGCCAGAGTACACGTGAAAAATTTAGTAGACATACCAAAAATAGCACTGATCCACATCCAAAAAATGGCCCCTGGGCCGCCTGTCGCTATGGCCACAGCTACACCACTGATATTTCCCATACCAATGGTCGCCGCCAAATGACTTGCCAAAGCCTGAAAATGACTGATCTCTCCCACATCATGGTCCTGATCATATTTTCCCGTCAACACCTCCAAAGCATGTCTTAGGTATTTAAAAGGGAGCAACCTTGAATACATCATGAAGAAAAATCCTCCTCCCAACAAAAGGATGAGCAGCGGCAAACCCCACACAAAATTAGCGCCTTGAATAAAAAAATATTCGATCTGTTCTATGATCATCAATTCAATTCTAAAAGTGGCAACAACGTTTCCCAGACCAATTCAGCTATTAAAAGGTGGCCTTCTGGAGTAGGGTGAATGCCGTCAGGTAAGTTCAAACTAGGCCGACCTGCAACATCCATAAGTAAAAAAGGGATCAGCACTGCCGCATTATTTTCGGCAAGTATTGGGAAAATATTACGAAACTGGTGGGTATAGGCTTCACCTAAATTTGGAGGAACTTCCATTCCAGTAATGACGATTTTCACCTCAGGGTTAATTAATTTCACTTTATTAATGATGATTTGTAAATTTTTGGAAGTCTCTTTTAATGGGAGCCCCCTAAGACCATCATTCGCCCCTAATTCCAAAATAAAAATATCGGGTACGGTTCGCAGCACCCAATCTATTCTATTCTTACCACTGGCAGTGGTCTCTCCACTTAATCCGGCATTAATTACCTGATAGCTTAAGCCCAAAGAATCTATTTTTTGCTTAATTATGGCCGGAAATGCCTGATTCATATCTAATTGATAACCCGCAGTAATGCTATTCCCAAAAAATAAAATGACCTTTTTTTGAGAGGGGGGCAAGGATTCTGCAACCCCTTTTTCGGGCAAAGTAAGGCCCGATTTTTCTTTTTTTGGCCCCTGACAACCTACCCATAAAAATACTAGGAAACCCATTAAAAATCTCATGATTTCGTCTTGATTAAGTTGTAAATTAGACAAGTCAAAGCATTAATATTCAAAAGGGGGCATTTAAAGATCTGAATCTGCTAAAGGATCTTTTAAAATAAAAAAGGAACTTTAACCTTTTTTAACCTCTTATATAAGCCTCGCTAATTTATTATTGTAGGACATGTCTGAAATTCTAAAAGTTAAGAGCTTATCTAAAGTATATGGCTCTAAAACCAATGCTCTCACAGTACTCAAGGATATTAATTTTTCTGTCCTCAAAGGTGAGTCTGTAGCAATTATTGGCCCCTCTGGTAGCGGGAAAACGACATTACTTGGTCTTTGTGCCGGGTTAGATCGTGTCACAGAAGGAGAAATTATCTTGAACCATATCTCACTAAATGAGCTTAATGAAGATGAGTTGGCCCAAGTTCGCAATCAAAATATTGGTTTTGTTTTCCAAAATTTTCAATTGATTCCTACCTTAACGGCCCTTGAAAATGTCCAGGTTCCCTTAGAGCTTCGAGGTGTAAAAAACACCATGGAACCATCTATTGCCTTGCTCGAAAGAGTCGGTTTAGGTACCCGTAAAAATCATTACCCCTCGCAACTATCTGGAGGTGAGCAGCAACGCGTCGCCATTGCCAGAGCCTTTTCAAACAATCCTGAAATCCTTTTTGCCGATGAGCCCACAGGAAACCTAGATGAAGAGACAGGAAAATCTATTGAGGCCTTACTTTTTGAAATTAACAAAGAAAAAGGAACGACATTAATCATCGTCACCCATGACTTAGAGCTTGCTCAAAAGACCCATCAAATTATAAAAATCAAAGGGGGAACCATCATTCATTAAGACAGGCTTTAAACCGTGTATAAAAATTCTCCATTAAAAAAAATCAGATACGATCGCTCTTGGCCGTGGAAAATGGCCTGGAGAGATAGTAGAAAAAGTCGTGGTAAATTATTACTATTTATCGCTTCTATCTCATTGGGTATTGCTGCGCTGGTGGGCATCACTTCTTTTAGAGAAAATCTCATGGATGAGATCGACGGCCAAGCAAAAAACTTGCTGGGTGCAGACGTTTCTGTTCGTGGTAAAGCTGAGTTACCTGATTCGTTATTTTTCCAAATGTCCCGACTGAGTAAAGATGAATCTAATGAAGTTTATTTTGCTTCAATGGTTCGGTTTCCCAGTACAGATGGCACCCGTTTGGTACAAATCCGCGCTTTAGAGGGTAACTACCCTTATTATGGAGATATAGAAACAAAGCCCCCCAGGGCCGCACAAGATTTTCGGATCGCACAAAAAGCCTTAGTAGATGAAAAATTGATGCTTCAATTTGGCGTTCAATTGGGTGATTCCGTTAAAGTCGGGAATATCAGCTTTAAAATTGTCGGAAAAATACAGAAAATTCCTGGACAAAGTGACGTCGGTTCATCGGTTGCACCAGTAGTGTATATCCCCCTAAAGTATTTAGATGAGACGGGTCTAATTCAGAAGGGAAGTATAATCAACTACATCACTTATTTTCAATTCCATCCTGATATAGATACGACCAATGTTTTTGAAGAATCAAGAGATATTCTTGAGCAGGCGGGTTATGACGTAGATAATGTGGAAGACAGAAAAGCACAAACGGGCAGGGCTTTTAGAGATCTTTCTTCATTTTTGGAACTGATCGCATTTGCTGCCTTGTTATTGGGGTGTTTGGGTGTTTCGAGCTCAATTTATGTATACATAAAAAGTAAAGTACAAATTGTAGCTGTCTTACGCTGTATGGGTATGCAAGCCAAAGAAGCCATTAATATTTATTTAATTCAAGTGGGTTTTTTTGGCCTCATCGGTGCATCAATTGGCTGCCTTTTGGGAGTCGTCATTCATCTTTACTTGCCAGAAATCGCAAAATCATTTATTCCCTTTGATATTCAGCCAACCATTTATTGGCCTTGCATTATCGCAGGGTTGGTTATTGGTGTGGTTACCTCTATTCTCTTTGGATTACTGTCACTTATTGGATTGAGAAAAGTAAGCCCCCTCTCCGCCATTCGTTTTGGATATGAATCTTTAAAACTCAAATTAGATCGGCCCTTTGTCACCATCATTGGAAGTATTTTAATCTTCATGTATCTGATCATGTTTTGGCAACTTAAAGATGCGTTGGATGCTTTGATTAATATATCCATTCTTTTGACAGCATTGGCCTTGTTGTACGCCCTTGCCCATGGCCTGAATGCGTTACTTAAAAAACTCCTGCCCAAGCAGGTGGGGTTTGTATGGCGTCAAGGCATTTCAAACCTCTATCGACCCAATAATCAAACGGTGATTTTGGTGACGACTTTGGGTTTGAGTACGGCGTTTTTAGCGATGCTATATTTCATGCAAGGATTACTTGTAGATCGTGTATCTATCAGTGGTAAGAATGAACGACCCAATACTATACTTTTTGACATTCAAACCGACCAAAAAGAAGCTATTCGGACCTTGACTGAAGAATATGACCTTCCTGTCTTGCAAGAAGTTCCTGTCGTCACCATGCGGTTATTAGAAATCAATAATCAGACGCGTGATCAAGCCGACGCCGACTCCACTGTCGATCTGCCAAAATGGGCATTTAATCGAGAATATCGCGTAACCTATCGAGATACATTGATCAGTTCAGAAACGATCTCTCAAGGAACATGGCAGGGAAAATTAAAAAATCCAAATGATTCTATATTTGTTTCCATATCCGATGGATATGCTGAAAACTTAGGCCTTAACATTGGTGATCAATTGCTTTTTAATGTACAAGGAGCATTGATAAAAACCTATATAGGCAGTTTTCGTGAAGTAGATTGGCGTCGAGTGCAAACCAATTTTTTAGTCTTGTTTCCCACTGGAGTTTTAGAACAAGCGCCCCAGTTCCATGTACTCATCACACGAATTAATCAAAATGATGTTTCTGCCCGCTACCAGCAAGCCATTGTACGACAACATCCCAGTGTATCCATCATTGACTTAGAACTCATCTTGAAGACCCTTGAAGATCTCCTATCAAAAGTAGCTTTTGTCATTCAATTCATGGCCCTATTTAGTATCGGGACGGGATTCATTGTGATGATCAGCGCCATTGTCTTGAGTAAATTTCAGCGCATGCGCGAAAATATTTTGCTTCGGACTATGGGGGCCTCCAAAGCTCAATTATGGAAGATTATCGCGGCTGAATATTTCTTTTTGGGGGGCTTAGGAGCATTGGCAGGCCTCTTTTTAGCCGTCGTTTTTACCAGTCTATTGGGTTATTTTATTTTTGAATTTACCTATGTACCCGACTTCTTAGAAATTATGGGATTCTTTTTTGGTATCACTGTCCTCACCGTATGTATTGGCCTGCTCAACAGTCGCACCATCGTCCGGCAATCGCCTTTAACTGTTTTGCGAAATGAAAATTAATAGATGAAAATTACTTTTGAAATGAAAGCAGCTTTGCCAGTAACTCCTTAATGATTTTTGCCGCCGTCATAGCAGTAACCCCATTCAGGTCACGATTAGGATTGTACTCAACTAGGTCAAGGCCCACAATATTTAAATCAAGTTTTTGTATCATCAGCAATACCTCTCGGGTAGTGAAGCCTCCGGGCTCATGATGAGAAACTCCAGGCGCAAAGGCAGGATCGAGTACATCCATATCAAAACTTAAATAAACGGGTCCTAATAAATTTAAATCTATGTCCAGTGACCAATTTCTCATGTCTATGACCTTTACACCAAACTTACTGACTTGCGTTTGTTGATGATCATTCAAGGTCCGAATTCCTACCTGTGTCAATGCTTGCGCCAAACCCTCTTCCATAATTCGGGCAAAGGAGCTGGCATGTGAATGCCTATTCCCTCCCAATGAATCATATAAATCTCCATGGGCATCAAAATGTAGAATACTTAAACTAGGGTAAGAAGCAGCCATTGCCCGCAGAATCGGATAGGTAATCGAATGATCGCCTCCCATCGAAAAAGGAATGGCCCCCCGCTTCAAAATCCCAGCAATGATGGACTCAATATCAAAATACTCCTGGAGCGGGGCATTACCCAACCAACAAACATCCGAATGATCCGCTAAATCCATCATATCCTCAGTAAAATAATTGGCCGAATCACTCTCGATGGCCTCGATGATCAATGGAGGAGCCTTTGCTGGCCCTTTAAGAAAAGAAGAATGATCGTCAAAGGGCATACCTATTAAGGCAATATCCCCAGGCTTGAGGGTAAATGTTTTGGCGCGACGTATAGGCATTAATTCAGAACCAATATGCTCTGCAAGTGGGCATCGAAATTTTGAAGTGTCGTTGCCAAAATAGTCACCTGGGACTGGCATTCCTCCCAATTTTCTTGTTCAATCGCCTCTCTTACGCCTGGAAGCGTTTTGACGCCATATCCCGTGTAAAAGCCCGGTGCATAAATCTGGTGCCGGTACCATACCCTTCTAGGTAAACCTGAGGCAAAAGTCAAAACCTGTTCAGCATGCATGAGTTTGTCATTAAGGGCACCTTTGGAGGTCAAGGAAACGAGTGACTTTTCTCCGAGGGCCTCTACAGTAACCTTAAGATGGGCCAAGGCATTGTGCAAAGGTGAAAAATCTAAGTAGGGCACGATGGCTTTCTTGATGGGATGCTTAAAGGGTTGGGTCGGATCTGCAGTTAAAGAAAATACTTTTTTATCGATGAAGGCATTGTGTTGCTCAACTGCCTCGCGCATGTTGGTTGTCAATGCATTAATTTCTGTTAGATAACCCTGTACGGTGGTATGCCATGCACCAAACTCAAAAGGCAATACTTCAGCATTAGCCAATCTCAAAACTATGCGTCCCGCTGTTTTCGCCAACGCAATTCCATAGGCCAAGTCAGGATCTTTGAATCGTTTGTAATGCTCATAAGTATCGTAAATGGTATGATATTCTCCTCCTGAATTTTCTCCTCCAAATCCAATATTAAGAGCTGCGATACCTGCATGCTGGATAAAAGGCGTATAATCAGAACCTGACCCTAAAGCATACAATCCAGGATTACCATCGCCTCCATTCAATAAATCTCTGGCCCCAAGTCGTTCCGCCACGGATACACCTTTTTGGGGATCTATCACATCTTTCGCCACCTCCTGTACCATCGCCTCAAGGGAATGAGATCCCCCTGCACCCAAAAATCCACGGCCATTACCATCGGTGTTAATGTAGGCTACCGTTTTTTGTTGTAGCTCTTCGAGATGATCCTCCACCCATTCGGTAGAGCCAATCAAACCGGGCTCTTCAGCATCCCATGCACAATAGATAAGGGTTCTTTTTGGTTTTTTTCCTGCTTTTGCCAGCATTCCTACTGCCCTAGCCTCCTCCAACAATGCGACCATACCACTCACAGGATCAGCAGCACCATGAACCCAAGCATCGTGATGATTTCCTCTGATGATCCATTGATCAGGAAAATCTGTACCCGTAAGAGTCGCGATCACATTATGAGCAGGCTTTAACTGCCAATCAAAAGTTAACTTTAAATGAACCTTAGCCGGTCCAGGTCCAATATGATAGGTAATAGGTAACGCACCTCGCCATGAGGGGGGGGGCACTTGCCCCTCAAGGGCGGCCAACAACGGCAGGGCATCTTCATATGAAATGGGTAATACCGGAATTTTTGTAATGGTAGGGGCATCCTTTCGATCGAGTCTTTTGGCATTCTTAGTGGCTCCATAACCAGGGGTCAGGACATCACCAGGATACAGTGGCATATCCATTACGGATCCCCTTTGTACGCCTGTAGCATTTTTAAAAGCTCCCTTGGGGTATACATCCCCAGCATAAAACCCATCATCCTTAGGGTCTGAATAAATAATGCATCCAATGGCTCCTTTCTCTGCCGCTAATTTGGGCTTGATCCCTCTCCATGAACCATAATATTTGGCAATGACAATTTTCCCTTTTACATCTATCCCCCTTTTCTCTAACTCCTCATAATCCGCCGGAATGCCGTAATTAACAAATACGAGCTCCGCCGTCACATCGCCATCAGTAGAAAAGGCATTATAACTTGGCAACAAGGCATCCCCTTGATCGGTGTAGGCATCGCCTGCTACGGGAACAGCAGTCAACTTCGCCTTGTATTTTTCAGGAGCTATCAACTCAAGCAAACGTACTTTTGGATAAGGAAATAATACCTGATAGGTCTCAATTTTCGCATCATAGCCCCATGATTTAAAGTGCTTAACCATCCACTCGGCATTTTTTCGTCCATACTCCGTACCTAGATAATGGGGCTCTGCGGACATGAATTTCATCCATTGATCTAGGTTATCTGCTGAAAGCATTGTATCAAATTCAGCTTCAAGAGCTTTTTGTTGACCCACTTGATCGGTTTCAAAACCAATAATGGAAGATTGAGCAAAGGTCAAAACACTTTGCAACACCAGCATAACCGAAAGAACTATTTTTATTTTCATAGTATTTACGTTTAGAGAATGAAATTAATCCATCTTCGGACCATTGACGAACCGTTCAAATAAAAACCCTCTTTTTTAATCGTTTTTCTTGATCCAACCGTCTCTTAGGGTGAGGGTCCTATTGAAAATGAGCTTTTCTGAGTGGCTGTCTTCATCTACCCTGAAATATCCTATCCGTTCAAATTGAAACTGATCGCCCACTTGGGCATCCCGAACAGAAGGTTCCAAAACCGCCTGCGTATTGATTGTCAAAGAATCTGGATTCAAATGATTTTTAAAGTCATCATCTATCTTATCGAGATTTTCAGTAAGAAATAAGCGATCATACATTCGTATTTCGGCCGAAACCGCATGTGGAGCTGATACCCAACCAAGGGTTCCTTTTACTTTTTTTCCACTGGTATCTTGGCCACTCTTGGTATTGGGATCGTATTCAGCATAGATTTCAATGACTTCCCCTTTTTCAGAATTTTTAAATCCTGTACATTTAATGATGTAGCCCTTTTTAAGGCGGACTTCACGGTCAGGACCCAATCTGAACCATTTTCGGGGACTTGGAGGATTTTCCATAAAGTCTGACCGGTCAATGAAGAGTTCACGAGTGAATGGCATCTCACGAGTACCTGAGTTTTCGTCCTCCGGATTGTTTTCAGCCGTCATGATCTCCTGATGACCCTCTGGCCAATTGGTAATAGTCAACTTAACGGGATCTATTATTCCAAAGATGCGATGGGCTGTTTTATTTAAATCTTCACGTACCGCATGTTCCAATAAGGCCACATCGGTAATGCCATCTCTCCTCGCCACTCCAATAGTATCTGTGAATTTTCTGATCGATTTGGCAGTAAAACCCCTTCTTCGAATACCCGAAATCGTAGGCATCCTAGGGTCGTCCCAACCTGCAACATACCGTCCTTCAACCAATTCACGAAGACTTCTTTTGCTTACAATTGTATAACTCAAATTTAATCGAGCAAACTCTGTCTGCTTTGAAGGATGAATTTCTAATTGCTTAATGAGCCAATCATATAAAGGTCTATGTACCTCAAACTCGAGGGTACAAAGAGAATGGGTAATTTTCTCCATGCTATCCGACTGTCCATGTGCAAAATCATAAGTAGGATAAATACACCATTTTGATCCTGTACGATGGTGCTCCATGTGCTTAATCCGATACAAAATAGGATCTCTCATGTGCATATTTGGGCTCCTCATATCAATTTTGGCCCGAAGTACCCTTTCCCCATCTTTAAAACCTCCTGATTTCATGGCTTCAAAAATCTCAAGGCTTTCTTCAATCGGTCGATTTCTAAATGGGCTTTCTTTACCAGGTTCAGTGGGCGATCCTTTCAGCTCATTGAATTGAACAGCACTCAGCTCGTCAACATAAGCAGCCCCTTTTTCAATCAAGCGAACGGCGAACTGATATAGCTGTTCAAAATAATCTGAAGTATGATGGGCAAATGATCCCCAATCAAAACCTAGCCATTTAATGTCTGCTTTGATAGCATCCACATATTCAGTTTCTTCTTTTTCAGGATTGGTATCATCAAATCTAAGATTGCACTGACCTCCATATTTTTTAGCCAATCCAAAATTTAAACATATCGATTTGGCATGACCAATATGTAAATACCCATTGGGCTCAGGAGGAAAACGCGTATAGATCTTTTGAACATTGCCTTCCTTCAAATCCGCCTCTATGAGCTGCTCAATAAAATTTAATGATTCTTTTTTATTTTGGTCCATGAATGCTCCGTTTGAGATGCAAATTAAATCAGATTTTTAGATTGACCATTTTTAATCTTAAATCAAATCCATATTAATGCTCAATTAATTTTTTTAAAAAGAGGTGCTTAGATAAATTTTGAGCCTTTTAAAGGATCCATTTTTACCTCATTTTTAATAATTCAATAAAACCCATTATATTCGCATTTCATTTTATGATCATGCAAAAAATTAAAATCTCGATTTTAGTAGCTATAGTAGTACTATTTTCAAACTGTTCGGATAAATCAGCATCTGCGCAAGTCCAACTTACAACGTTTAAAGATAGCTTAAGCTACAGCTTTGGTGCCTTATTGGCAGAACAAATTAAGCCACAGCTAGAAGATATCGACATAGCCATGGTTACCGTGGCATTTAGAGAAGCCCTAAGCGATACCAGCCAACTGACTATGGAGCAATGTCAACAAGTATATATGGCCTTCAATGAGAGAAAAACAGAAAGCCTAGCAGAAGAAGGAGTATCTTTTCTTCAAGAAAATGCCACTAAAGAAGGTGTCCAAACTACAGCCAGTGGCCTTCAATACAAAATTTTACAGGTCGGTACAGGAGAGTTTCCCACCGCTGAAAGTACTGTTACGGTACATTATACTGGTACATTGATAGATGGAACTGTTTTTGACTCTTCTGTCGAGCGCGGTGAGCCTATTTCTTTCCCTTTAAGTGGTGTCATCCCCGGCTGGACAGAAGGAGTACAACTCATCAATGTAGGAGGTAAAATTGAACTTACCATTCCTTACGAATTGGGTTATGGAGAAAGAGGGTCAGGGCCCATTCCTCCTAGATCTGTATTAATATTTGAAGTCGAACTGATTTCTATCGAAGCATAAAAATAAACTCATTTAAAGACCCTGCTCATTCATTTTGGGCAGGGTTTTTTTATGCTCAAAAAAGGCTATAGCTTAAAATTTTTTCTAGGAATATGGCGGCTGACTCAGGATAAATCCAAATACTGAAAGCAATTCCATACAGGGCACCATACAAATGAGCTTCGTGGTTGATATTTTGAGATAGGCTTTTCCCTTGGGTAAAAGAATAAATGAGAAAAATAACTCCCCAGATAAATCCAGGAAAACAAAGTACTGCGAAAAGACATATTTTGTTCAAGGGGGCATAGATGATACTCGCAAATACCATAGCTGAAACTGCTCCAGAGGCTCCTAAGGTATTATATCCAGACCTATTTTTATTTTTAAAAAATCCTGATAGATCCGAAACAACAAGGGCAGACAGATAGAAGAAAACAAATACAACAGTCGCATTTGATCCCAATATATAACCGAAATATTGCTCCACAGCACCACCAAAAAAGTACAGCGTAAACATATTAAACCCCAAATGTGAATAGCCGTCGTGGACGAAACCCGAAGTAATCAGTCTCCAATATTGGCGTCTCTTCATGACTTCATGTGGATTCATCATAAGTTGACCATAAAGATTCGCATTGTTCTGGGCATAAATACTGACTAATACGGTCAATACAATAATGATTAAATTTAAACTCATCATTTAATTATTTGCTTTTATGTTTATTAACCTTCTCTTTTAATCAAGCTTTTAGCAAAATTATTGAAAATATCAAGGCCTTCTTTATCACAATCAATGGTTGTAAGTAATCTAAAGGCCTCATCAAAATAAGCGTCCATTTTGATTTTTACGAGCTGGGCGATTCCCAAGTCATCAAAGATATTTTTGACACCCGCTACTTTCTCCGTAGGATCTGCATCTCTCATACTGATCCAGCCATTCAATTGGCTACGCGCATCGGTTCCTGCAAGATCTAAAGCATTGATCATTAAAAATGTTTTTTTATTGGCGATAATGTCACCCCCCACTTGCTTGCCTACCTTTTGTTGATCTCCATAAATATCTAACAAATCATCCATCAACTGGAAGCCGAGCCCTAGGTTTTCTCCCACCTCATAAAGTCGCTCTTGATCCTCACGGCCAAAGCCGCCCATTAATCCTCCTAATTCCATACTAAATCCCAATAATACCGCGGTTTTCAACCTAATCATCTCCAAATAATCCGCTTGAGAAACATCGACCATCTGCTCAAAATCCATATCCAATTGCTGACCTTCACAGACTTCCAAAGCCGTTTCATTAAATCGATCAATGGCCAATAATAAGTAACTGGGATCTATCTTAGTGATGAGTTGATAGGCTTTTACGAACATCGCATCGCCACTTAAGATGGCGGTATTTTGATTCCACTTTTCATGAACTGAGGACTGACCTCTCCGGAGCGGTGCTGCATCCATAATATCATCATGCATCAAGGTGAAATTATGAAACACTTCGACCGCTAAGGCTGGATCTAATGCTTTTGGGTTCTGTGTCCCTCGCAGCTGTGCAGTCAACAAAACCAGCAAAGGTCTAAACCTTTTTCCACCCAAAGCCAATAAGTAGTCAATCGGTTCATAAAGGTTCCGAGGCTGTGCCTTTACCTCTAATTGAACCAAGCGCGTATCAATTGATTTTCGTAAGGTGATTATTGATTCCATTTATTTATGTGTACTAAATCTGTGATTAAAAAGGGCGCTGAAAAATTTATTGCTCCCAACCGTCACGGTTCTAAATTAGCCCTATCTTAAAAAGATAAATAAAATCTATCAAAATAGGTTATTTTTCAACCCAAAGCAAATCTATCGTTCTTCGGTCTATGTCTGTTTTTACCACCTTAACATGGATTTCATCACCCAAGGATATTCTTTCCCCCGTCCGTCTGCCGACGATCCGATATTGCTTTTCATCGTATTGAAACTGATCATGGTCTATATCTGCAATTCTAATCATTCCCTCACATTTGGTAGCACTGATTTCTACAAATAAGCCCCATTCAGTCACCCCTGATACAATTCCATCAAAAGTTTCTCCCAACATTCCAGACATAAATTCAACCTGCTTGAATTTTATGGATGCCCTTTCAGCCTCAGCAGCCCTTTTTTCTCGTTCTGATGAGTGCCTGCATTTTTGTTCGATGGCCTCTTTATCGGGAGGATTTTTCCCCTCCAAATAATCCCAAAGCAACCTATGAACCATTACATCTGGATACCTGCGAATGGGGGAAGTAAAATGGGTGTAATGCTCAAAAGCCAAGCCAAAATGACCCTTAAGATCTGTGGTGTACCGTGCTTTGGCCATGGATCTGATGGCTATGGACTCCAATACATGCTGTTCTGGCTTGCCTTGTATGTCTGCCAATAATTTATTTAGATTTTTAGAGATCCTTCCTTGGGTCAAAAGTTGATGCCCAAACCTACTGGCAAACTTTGAAAAATTATCTAACTTTTCTGAGTCCGGGTCATTATGAACTCGGTATACAAAAGGAAGACTATCCTCTGGTTTTTTTCCTTTTTTCTTATCAAAAATGAAAGTAGCCACCTCCCTATTGGCCAAGAGCATGAACTCTTCGATCATCTTGTGAGCTTCTTTTCGCTCTTTGGGTATCACTTCCAAAGGCTTCCCTTTCTCATCCAATCTGAAATTTACTTCTACTGATTCAAAGTTTACTGCACCGTTTACGAAACGCTGCTCCCGGATTTTTTCAGCGAGGTCATTGAGGAGTAATATTTCATCTTGATAATCTCCAGCATTTCCTTCAATAATTTCTTGGGCATCTTCATAAGCAAATCTTCTATCCGAATAGATGACCGTTCTTCCAAACCATTTACCAAATACTTTCCCTTGATCATTGATTTCAAACACCGCCGAGAAGGTTAACTTTTCTTCTTTCGGTCGCAATGAGCACAAGCCATTGGACAATTGTTCTGGCAACATAGGTATGGTTCTATCCACTAAATAAACAGAAGTCGCCCGTTCAAAAGCTTCTTTTTCAAGTAAGGAATCGGGTGTAACATAATGCGAAACATCCGCTATATGAATACCTACTTCAACATGACCATTCTCCATTTTTTTTACAGATAACGCATCGTCAAAATCTTTCGCATCGTGGGGGTCAATAGTGAACGTGACCTCCTTTCTAAAATCTCTTCGCTTGTTTATTTCCTCTTTTGAGATAGCTCCAGGAATAAGCGCTGCCGCTGCTTCTACTTTTTTTGAAAATTCAAAAGGCAGACCATATTCTGCCATAATCGCATAAATCTCAGTATTGTTTTCTCCTGCTTGACCCAAGACATGGGTTATACTTCCAAGGGGACTTTTATTTTCCTTATTGGGCCATTTTTCAATCTTTACTAAAACCTTATCGTTATGAATAGCCTCTTTATATTTTTGTGGGTATACCATCACGTCGAAAAAAATATTTCTACTGTCTAATACCACAAACCCAAATTTCTGAGATACTTCGAGTCGCCCTACAAATTCATATTTGGCCCGCTTAACTATGGAAATCACACGCCCCTCGGGTCGTTGACTGGCCTTTGCTGCACTCATAATCTGAATAGTAACGGTATCCCCGTGCATGGAAAAATTCAAGTCTTTGGATTTTACCCAAACGTCATCTGGAAGGGATGCCACCATGATATAGGCAAACTTAGGATTGACATGATCAACCGTTCCCTCATAATAGGTAGGCTCTATAGTGGTAATCCATCGCCCATCAGGTCCACGACGTAATTGCCTTTCGGATTCCATTTTAAAGAGCAATTTCTTTATAAACTCTTTGGATTTACCATCCCGTATTCTCAAGTGTTTAACTACCTGACTGAAACTAAACGACTCATTGGCCCTATTTTGAAAATGTAATTTGACCTCTTCCTTGATATTGATTTTGACTCGTGAAATTTTTCCATGAATACTTGATGATTTCTTTTTTCTAGACATATGTTATTGATCAATACGCGTAATATTCTCTTTCTTGACCGCGGGCAAACCTTTCAATTTTAAATAAACTTGAGCTGTGGCAATCACATCTCCTTGACAATAATTCACAATCTCCATGAGACCCTGATTATCACTGTAATATACCTTATTGACTTGAGAACCATCAATATTTGATCTACTCGAATCGATATTAAATAAGGACGTCAATAAATCTAAAGAGGTATGATTTTTTTTGTCCCCAAACTTCCAGAGGTCCATGGTATCGATGTGCTGTACTTCCCATGGCTTTTTTCCCGATAAATTTAAGGCATGAGGAATGGGTACTTCGTTGACAATCATACGTCGACACAGAAAAGGAAAATCAAATTCTTTCCCATTATGGCCACATAATTTTAAATATTTTTGATTGAACTTTGTCTCTAAAAATACTTTAAACGCATATAGCAATTTTGCCTCATCATGATCTTGAAAGGAAGTAACCCGTAGGGCAGCCTCCCCCTCAACTTCATGAAATATCCCCACGGCGATGACAATAATTTTTCCAAATTCGGCAAAGATTCCTGCTTTTTCAAAATACAAATCGCTCGCTGATTTTTCATCATCATTGCGCAACTGAAGGACTTTTCTTTCCCAATGATGTCGCAAATGTTCAGGTAGTGTCTCAAAAGTTGAGGTTGCACTCACCGTTTCAATATCAATGATCAATAAGTTTTTTAATTCCAAATTCATAAATGCAATACTCCTTTTAGTTTGAGCTCTTCAATGTAGCTTAGGTTGGAAGCATTGATCGACGAAGGTAAATAGATATATTTCTTATCATAAATTTGTGTCCCAATGTAGAAACTAATCCAAAATTCATTGGTAAAATGAAAAACCTCAGGACTTATGGATTCAATTAAGGCCAAAGATCCCATTTCTAAATGGGGAATGGCATGGCGCAATAATGAAGTTTGTTGATCTCCATTGTACCCTTTAGAACTAACTAAAATCGTTTCTAAATTGTTTTTATTCCTGTTGATTAAATAGACTTGCCATAAGTCAGTTCCCTCTGATGGAACAATGGCCATAGCGACTTGCTCTACGGGTAAATAAAGAATATCTTTTTTCATCCAGATACAAAATTAGTCAAAAGAGTTTCGAAGTAAACAAGAGTGTAGTTTGTCAAATTAATGATTCGATAAACATAATGCTATCAGATCATCAACTATCCTTCTTGATTGACTCCTAATGAACTATTCCATTGCAGGAGAATCCTCTTTCCATCGCATTTGAAAAAGTTCTGAAATATGTTGACGCAATCTATCTTCGACTTCATTCAGTGGTACAAGTCTCCCTAGTTCTTGATGCATTGAGGTAACCGCTTTATCATCAATACCACAAGGAATAATATTTTTGAAATACTCAAGATCTACATTTACATTTAAAGCCAGTCCATGCATGGTTACCCATCTACTCGACTTGACGCCAAAGGCACATATTTTTCGTGCTTTATGAGGGTCATTTACATCCAGCCAAACTCCCGTCAATCCTTCAATTCGCCCAGCTATCATATTATAAGAGGCCAAAGTTCTAATCACCGCCTCCTCCAAAAACCTAAGATATTTATGAATATCAGTAAAAAAATTATCCAAATCTAGGATTGGATATCCTAAAATTTGACCGGGCCCATGATAAGTGATGTCCCCTCCTCGGCTGATGCGGTGATAGGTCGCTTTCTTTTCAAGCAGTCCCTCTTTATCTAATAGCAAATGATCCTCTTTCCCACTTTTACCTAATGTATAAACGTGAGGATGATACAAGAAAAGCAAATAGTTGGGCGTAACTTCTTGGGCATCTGGAGGCTGATTTCTGTTTTTAATTTTTAAATCTATGGTCTTCTTGAATAGCTTTTCTTGATAATCAAGCGCCTTTTGATAATCAAGTAATCCCAAATGCCGAAATTCTACAACTTTGTTTTGCATTATGCGATATAGGTTTCCAAAAGTATAACTTCAGCATCCGCTTTAATTTCATAAGTTGATAACATAGCAGGTATCAAAACCGTTTCCCCTTTTACTAAAAGAGTCTCTTCATCACCATTAACTATTTTAGCTGAGCCCCCAATACACATATATATTTTGAATCCTGCTATTTGAGGTGCCTTTAATGTTTTTTTATCGGTTAAGCTCAGTTTGTTCGTCACAAAGTAAGGACATGTAACCAATGAGACCCGTTTATTGGATTCCTCATCATAGCTGGTTTTATAATTTGATTGATAGGTGTAATCGATGGCTTCCAATGATTCTTCAATGTGTAAGTCCCGCTTATTTCCTTGATCATCTGTACGGCCGAAATCATGAATTCGATAGGTGATATCTGAGGTTTGCTGTATTTCAGCAATTAACAACCCTTTGCCAATGGTATGTATCCGACCTGCAGGTAAGAAAAAAACATCCCCTTTGGCTACTTGCTCTTGATTCAGAATTTCCATTAAATTTCCTGATTCAAACTTTTTTAAATACTCCCCTTGAGACATTGGTCGATTAAAACCGGTAATCAGTGAGGCTTTTGAATCCGCTTGCAACACATACCACATTTCAGTTTTACCCAAGCCTTGATGCCGTTTTTTGGCCAATGAATCATCTGGATGCACTTGAATTGAAAGATCCTGATTTGCATCAATAAATTTAAACAACAAAGGGAAGTCTGTACCAAATTCCTCATATAATTTTACCCCCATAATGGCAGCCCCGTGTTGTACTAATAGCGATTTAAGATCCTGGCCTCTCCAAAGACCATTACTAACCACAGAGATGTCTCCAGGTACTGCAGAAAGCTCCCAAGTCTCCCCGCAGTTAGGCAAGTCGCCGTAATCTTTATTTAGGAGATTTTTAATCTTATTTCCACCCCAAATCTTATCTTTATATATGGTTTTAAATTTTAATGGATACGCCATAAAGAATCTTCATTTTGGAAAACAAAGTTAAAGGAAAATTAGGGGAAGCCTTAGCCAAAAAACATCTAGAACTGTAGGCATAAAGATTATAGAAGAAAACTATCGTTATAAGCGGGGTGAAACAGATTTAATTGGTATCTCATCCAACCAATTATTAGTTTTTATTGAAGTGAAGTATCGGAAAAATGATAGTTACGGAAATCCTGAAGATTTTGTTTCTAAAAGACAAAAGAAAAATATTATCCAAACTGCCGATGCTTATATTCACTAAATCCATTAGAAAAAGGACATCCACTTTAATATCATCAGTATTTTGGTCTCAGATGAAACGATTATCCATCTTGAAGATGCTTTTTATTAATCCGCTAATGGTATTCGAAGGAGCCCATAGCCGTTTGTATAAGCAGCTCCTTGGTAGGCGCTGCCTCTACATGTCCCACCACTTGTGCCTGAACATTGAAAGATTCTGAAATTTCAATAAGGTCATCAACTACTTCTTCGGGAACATAAAGCTCAAATCTATGACCCATATTAAACACCTGATACATTTCACGCCAACTCGTAGTACTCTCGTTTTGAATTAAAGAAAATAGAGGAGGTACTTCAAAAAGATTATTTTTAATAATTTTTAATTGATCAACAAAATGCATAATCTTGGTTTGGCCACCTCCACTACAATGGATCATTCCATGAATTTGATCATGGTGCTCAGTTAAAATGGCCTTAATGATGGGAGCATACGTACGGGTTGGAGACAATACCAGTTTTCCTGCATCCAAACTCGTGTTTTTTACCGGATCTATGAGGCGTTTGGATCCACTGAAAATTAGATCCATCGGTACCGATGGATCAAAAGCTTCAGGATATTTTGATTGGTAAACCTTTGAAAACACATCATGTCGCGCTGAGGTAAGGCCATTGCTTCCCATGCCTCCATTATAGGCTGACTCATAGCTCGCCTGTCCAAAAGAAGAAAGGCCTACGATAACATCGCCCGGTACAATGTGATCGTTATCAATAACTTTACTCCTGGCCATTCTTGCCGTCACGGTACTGTCCACAATAAGGGTTCGAACCAAGTCTCCGACATCGGCCGTTTCACCACCTGTTGAAATGATATCAACCCCTTGATTTCTCAACATTTCTAGCACTTCTTCTGTCCCCTCGATTATTGCAGCAATTACCTCTCCGGGTATTTTATTTTTGTTTCTACCGATAGTGCTTGATAACAAAATATTTTCAGTACAGCCCACGCACAGCAGATCATCCGTATTCATGACCACCGCATCCTGAGCAATTCCTTTCCAAACAGACATATCCCCTGTTTCTTTCCAGTACATATAAGCAAGAGAAGACTTGGTTCCTGCCCCATCTGCGTGCATAATGGCACAGTAATCCTTATTCCTTGTTAGCACATCAGGGACTATTTTGCAAAAAGCTTTAGGGAAAAGGCCCTTATCTATATGTTCAATCGCCCTGTGAACATCTTCTTTGACGGCTGAAACTCCTCGTTGTGCGTACCTATTAGTCATGATATATTTTATAAATTACAAATATGGCTACTTAAATTGAATCATGGCCCCTATTGCGCTAATCATTATTGACAGTCCAACAACCAATACCAAAGCTAAAGATAATCCATACTGCTCTGAGATAAAACCAATGATCGGAGGCCCTATAAAAAATCCTGTAAAGCTTATGGTTGATACTACCGCAATGGCCGATTCTGCCGTGTATCCTGGTTCATTGGCTGCAGAAGAATACAAAATGGGAACAATACATGAAAACCCTAAACCCACTAGAGAAAATCCCACAATGGCTGCCCACGGATCGTGTAAGATCAAAAGGGCTGACATACTGAGGGCTGATAATAGTCCCCCACCTATGACCAGCTTTTTCTTACCAAACTTTGGAATAAGCATATCCCCCGTAAACCTGCCTGCTGCCATTAACATGGCGTAACCTGCATAAGCCATCCCTACCAGATAAGGGTTACTTTTCAGTGTCTCACGCAGGTAAACCGCACTCCAGTCTGCGATGGCTCCCTCGTTTAAAAAAATACTAAAAGCAGCAAATGAAATGGCTAAAAGTGCCATATTAGGCATTTGGAACCTTTTCTTTAGCTCAGGAACCGGCAACGCGTCAAATATCTTGATCATCTTAGGGCTCAATAATAGAGGAATCAGTACCCCTATGGAAATTATTATTAAATGAGGTGCCAAAGCTATTTTTAGGCCTACGATGATACTTCCCAATACTGCACCAATCATCGCACCCAAACTCCACATCCCATGACAGGTAGACATAATAGGCCTTTCTAATTTTCTTTCAACTCCATTAGCAGCGGCATTGATAACCACCCCCATTAAGCCCTCAGTAATCCCAAGATATATTAAGCAAGCCAAGAGGCTATTAAATGAAGTTATGCTGGCCAACATAATTGGAGAAAGAAGCAAAAGAGCAGAAAAAAGATACAAGGAACGTCCAAGACCTATCAAGGAAACAAGCCAACCAGTAAAAGGCATGACCAAGATAGACCCCAAGGGTGCTCCTAGGAGTCCCATACCCAAAGCCGCATCTGTCAGCCCTAGACTTTCTTTTATATCCGGTATTCTTGCGACCCAATTTCCAAACACAAAACTGTTGGCAACAAAAAGCAATCCCAGAACGCGACTGTAGGTATTAGAAAAATAAAATTTAAAATGAGCGAAGAATAAGGTCATATAAATAAAATAAGACCCGAGCAACGAACCGCCGGATCATCGCTATTCATTATCCTGATCATTATCAAAGAATCGCTCATATTCATCCACAGTTTCCTCTTCTGTTTCAATCTCCTGAAAATCATATTTCAATACTTTAAATTCGGTACGCCGATTAATCTGATGATCTGCTTCTGTTTGCGCATTTTCAATAATTAATTTTGACTCCCCGTAACCTTTGGCCAAAACTCTTTTCGACTGAATGCCACGACCAATCAAGTAGTCAACTGCTGATTTGGCTCGCCGCTGCGATAAATCTAAATTATAAACATCCGTATTCCTGTCATCGGTATGAGAGCCTAATTCAATATAAATCTCAGGATTATCCTCCAAAATCAGTACCAAACTGTCGAGCATAAAGGATGCATCTGTACGTATTTCGGCTTTATCTAAATCGTAATAAATATTATTGAGCACAATTGTTTTCTCAATCACGATTTGATCTAATTCAACATCCAACTCAAAGATAATATCGGTCTGAAATTGGGTAAGCGTATCTCTTCGAATACTTCTACCAACAGTAGAAAATGCTTTTCTAGCAGTAAAATAAGAAGGCTTTTCAACCCTAATATTATAATTTTCCTTTGCATAAACTCGGAACTTATACGCACCATCTTCTCTAGTAAAAAATTCATCCAATATTTGACCCTCTTCTGAAATTAAAGAAACCTTCGTATTTGATACTTTAATAGCCGCTCCACCATCATCCTTGGACAGGGTATTCCCCGTTAAAAAATAATTGATGATCTTCAAATCAGGATCATCGTTAACAAAAGTATAAATGTCATCATCCCCTTTCCCGCCCGGTCTATTTGAAGAAAAGAAGCCTCGGGTAAGATTGTATTCATAAAATCCAAAATCATCAGCAGAAGAATTCATCGGGGTTCTTAAGTTTTCTATAATCATAGAGCCTCCCATCCTCGTCGCCTTAAAGACATCAAGGTTACCAAAGCCAGGATGACCATCCGAAGAAAAATACAAGACCCCTGATTCGGAAATAAAGGGAAACATCTCATTGCCTGGCGTATTGATTTCAGATCCTAAGTTTCGCACATCTACCCATCTTCCTCTTCGATCTAATTGTGCAGAGTAAAGATCTGCCCCTCCAAAGCCCCCTGTTCTATTAGAGGCAAAATACAAAGTATTTCCTTCCTTGTTTAGTGCCGGAGTACCATCATAGGCATTGGGGTCATTAAGGTTCAGAGCCTGAGGGGTTCCCCACTTACCATTGCGGTATCGGGAAGCAAAAATATTGACCTCAAGTGTCCCACTGGCCTTTCCGGAATTGCCTCTTGCGAATAATAAGTACTTCCCATTGGCAGCTAAAGCAAGCGATCCCTCGTTGACCAAGGGGTCATTGATGATAGGATCCAGTGGGGTCAGGGTTCTTACAGCTACTTTAGCACCCTTCGTCTCCACACTATAGATATCGGTAAAGGGAGTTCCTGTGCTTTTATAAATTTTACCCCCATCCCGATTAGAAGTGAAATAAAGCCTCCCGTTTTGAAAAATGGGCCCATATTCTGCTCCTGGGGTATTAATTTCCTCCAAATTCTTGGTTCTAAAAAAAGTTTCAGCTCCATACATGTCATCCAAGGAGGCCAGCCCATCTATTTCGTAGGTGATTAATTGAAAAATCAACTCGTCCTTGACTTTGGGCAAAGCATCACTTAAAACTTCACGAGCCTCATCATACTTTTGATTGGCTTTTAAGGAACGAGCATAGTAATAATAAGCACCATCTTGATCAATCCCTGACTTTAGAGCTGAAGCGTAGAACGGTTCGGCATTTTTGATTCTATTGGAAAGTCGATAAGCTTCAGCGATCTGATAGTTAGTTACACCATCATTAGTTTTCATATACTTCCCGTATTTGGCGATCATACCGTCATAATCCCCTTTAATTAATTGAGTAGCAGGAGAAGTACAACCACTCATTAAAAACAAAATTAAAAACTTATAAAAAAATCTCATTTTGACAGAATATAAAAAATAAAAAATGATCCCTTTTTTAGATAAATTGTTTTTTGGAAATTTACAAAAAATATTTTTTGCACCAAGACTGATCAACACTTTGATGCCATGATTTTTTAAACTCTGCTACACTGGAAACAGCATTATTTAAGATGATATCTTTTGCCTTAATTTTATCAGAAGCTATGGCTTTTTTTATTTTACTTAAATTAATTATCCTTATCTCCTGATCAATCATGAATCCGATCTGAGTCCGATCCAACAAAGAAACGCCATAAGTTTGTTCTAATGATTTCATAAAAGCAACAGACGTATCGATACTACAACCACTTGCACCATGAGATGACTCGTCCACCGAAAGGACAATAATCTGATCATAATACAGGGCATAAGCAGGTTTTAATTCCGTTCCATGCGCCACCCAAGACGCTAAAAATTCTTGTATCAAGGAATTGATAGCTTCTAATTCTGACGGTATAAATTTTCGATTGCACTGATATACCCACAATCGGGCGTCATCAGGCATTTGATCAAAGGAATTGTTCATAAGGCTAAATCAAAGCACAAAGTTAGGCCTTAAGTTTGAATAAATTAGAGGCCCTCAGATTCGGCAATCAGTTCTGCCAAATCTTGCACCTGTACAGACCCTTTTTTTTCTTTATTTTTTATCCCATCACTCATCATGGTCATACAAAATGGGCAGGCCACAGCTATGGTGTCTGCCTGGGTCTCTAATGCTTCTTCGGTACGTTCAATATTGACTTCTTTATTCCCTTTTTCTGCATCTTTAAACATCTGTGCACCTCCTGCTCCACAGCAAAGCCCTTTGGTTTTACATCTTTTCATTTCAACTAATTCCGCATCGAGGGCTTCCAATACCCGGCGCGGCGCCTCATAAATATTATTGGCTCTCCCCAAATAACAAGAATCATGAAAAGTTATTCTTCTCCCTTTGAAAGCGGCTTGCGCTCCCTTTTGAATAACTTTCCCTTCATCTATAAGCTGTTGCAAATAGGTAGAATGATGGACTACTTGATAATTTCCCCCCAATTCAGGGTATTCATTCTTTAAGGTATTGAAACAATGCGGACAAGCGGTTACTATTGTTTTGATACCATAACCATTCAAAACTTGAATATTGGCCATCGCCTGCATTTGAAAGAGAAAGTCATTTCCCGCCCTACGGGCTGGGTCTCCTGTACAAGTCTCCTCAGGCCCTAAAACGGCAAAGTTAACCCCTACATTATTTAATATTTTGACAAATGCCTTAGTGACATTTTTATAACGCTCATCAAATGATCCCGCACAACCCACCCAAAATAAAATTTCAGGAACCTTTCCTTCGGCAGCCAATGCTGCAACTGTTGGTATCTTTATATCCATCTTGAACTTTAATTATCTATCATTTTTTAACTCTTCTGCCCAATTGAAACGATCTTGCGGAGAAAATTTCCATGGGGCAGCATTCGTTTCTACGTTCTGAAACATGGCATTCCACGAAGCCGGTGATCCAGAGGCTTCCATTGCCTCATATCTCCTGAGCTGAAGAATGATATCTAGAGGATTGATTAAGACTGGACAAGCCTCTACGCACGCATTGCAGCTAGTACAGGCATTGATCTCCTCTTTGCTTATAAAGCCTCCCAATAAGAACTTTTGATCATGACCCTTGGCATCCGACCTACTCTTTCCAATTTCTTCCATGCGATCTCTAGTATCCATCATTATTTTTCTGGGGCTCAACTTTTTCCCGGTAAGATTCGCTGGACATTCAGCAGTACAACGCCCGCATTCAGTACAAGTATACGCATCCATTAAATTTTTTCGACTGAGATCCCTGACATCACGTGCCCCAAATTTGAAGTCTTCCGCAGGCGGCGGCATCTCCCCTTCAAGAGGTATCCCTAACATCATTTTAACCTCAGAGGTGATTTCAGTCATCGGTTCCATGGCCCCTTTGGGTGTCAGCTTAGAAAAGTAGGTGTTGGGGAAGGCCATGAAGATGTGCAAATGCTTTGAATAGGTTACATACAAGGCAAAACTAAAAATACCCACAATATGAAACCACCAGGCCATTCTCTCAATGATAAGCAGCGTACTAGGAGCGTATCCATCAAAGATCGGCATGAGCCATGAACTCACTAAAAATGATCCCGTCATAGGATACGCAACATTGCCCATCTCTTGCAGAAGCTGGTCTGCAGCATTCATGGAAAGTATAGCGCCCATAAGGATAATTTCAATGACCAGGATAAGATTACCATCTAAAGAAGCCCATCCTTCCATTTCAGGCTTTTGAAAGCGTGATACCTGCATTACATTTCTACGGAGCAAGAATAAGACGCAAGAAAAGATTACCCCTATTGCTAAAATTTCAAAAAATGAAATCAAGGGGGCATAAAAATCTGACAATAACGACGCAAAGATCCTATGACTCCCTAAAAACCCATCTAAAATAATCTCTAATACTTCAATATTAATCAATACAAACCCAACATATATTAATAAATGCAATACCGCTGGGACAGGTTTTTTAAACATCTTCTTTTGTCCTAAGGCAATCAATAATACATTTTTCCATCGTTGCCTCTTATTCCCAACTACTTTTTGTGGTCGCCCTAAGGCGATGTTTAATCTGATGAAATTGACCCTCTTTGCAATAAAAAAAACGAATATTCCTAAGATCACTGTGAAAATAACTTGTGAAATTATGCTCATAATATTTTTTTGATAAGATTAATCATTCAATTTACTTGCAACGTTCATATATTCTTCTACTTTTGCAACCACTTTTTAAGGTGCTATAGCTCAGTTGGTAGAGCATCGGACTGAAAATCCGTGAGTCGGTGGTTCGAATCCACCTAGCACCACTTAAACCCACTCAAATGAGTGGGTTTTTTTGTTACTAAGTTATGTATAATTGATTAATTTGTTATGCATGCATACATAAATTTTATTTCAAGACATTTAAACATATACTTTTTGAACTAAGAAGGCCTCATAGCGCTGGTTTTCAGTGGGCATGGAATGAGAAACACCACATATGAGCACCTCCTAATGACGGATTAATCCGTTCACATGGAGAACTTACTCTTTAAATTTCCTATCTCTTTAGGATGTAGGTGCCGCCATTTACCTCTAGATAAATTTTGCTTGGTCAGATTTCCAAACATAACTCGATCTAATTTCAGCACTTCATATCCATATTTTTCAAAAATTCTTCTGACAATTCTATTTTTCCCAATATGAATTTCAATGCCTAACCTTTTACGATCATCTGTCAAAATAGCCAAATGGTCTACGGATGCCAAACCATCTTCTAGATGAACACCCGCCGTAATTTCATTGTAATGCGCCTCAATAATGGGCTTATCTAACTCGAGTTGATAGATTTTTTTTATTTTATATTTGGGGTGGGTCAGTCTCTTGGCTAAATCACCATCATTGGTAAACAACAACAATCCCGTAGTATGCCGGTCTAAACGGCCTACTGGATAAATTCTCTCCACACAAGCCTTTTCTATGAGGGTCATAACCGTTCTTCGCTTTTGTGGATCTTGCGTGGTTGTGATAAAATCTTTGGGCTTGTTCAACAACACATATTGAAGCTTTTCTGATTGAATAATTTTTTTTAAATAGGTAATCTTATCGGTCGGCATTATCTTAGTGCCTAAGACCTGAACTACCTGGTCATTGACCGTTATTTTACCACCCAAGATCAATTGATCAGCATCACGCCTCGAACAAATCCCCGCATTTGCAATGAACTTATTAAGTCTAATTTCTACTGGTTCAGTAGCTTGAATTATTTTTTTTTTCATCCTTGTTGATTTTCACCTATGGTGTTCTCATCCATAGAGAAATCCTTTGGGGTGGGTAATTCTTTCAAATTATTAATACCAAAATAATCCATGAATTTTGGACTGGTTACATACAAAAGGGGACGACCGACCGTTTCCGCCTTTCCTTTGACCAAAATCAATTCTTTTTCCAACAATCTGGTCACACTGTAATCACAATTGACTCCCCTAATATTTTCCATTTCGGAACGTGTGACCGGTTGTTTGTATGCAATAATTGCAAGCGTTTCTAGCGCTGAATTAGACAACCTTTTTTTAGACTGTCTTTTGAGCAAAATACCAATACTCGATTCATAAGCCGGCTTGGTTAAGAATTGATAACCACCCCCACTTTCAACTAATTCAAAGGAATGCTGCTCGCTTTTATACCTTTGACCTATATTATTAATCCCCTGCTGTACCTCTTCCATGGGAATTTGGGAATCAAACATCTCTTTGAGGCAATCCTGTATATCGAACTCCGTAATTGGTTTTGGTGCACAAAAAATAAGCGCTTCGATGTGCTGCGCCAAAAAATCCATTAGCTCTTTTTGAGCTTGGCAGCTATTGAATGCATCGTATGAGGTACCGACATCAATCTTTCTTTTTGAATCAAATTTCCCGTATCTACACAAATACCATAAGTCCCATTTTTAATTCTGATCAGGGCATTATCTAAATTATTAATGAACTTTTGCTGGCGAGCGGCCAATTGATTCATCTGCTCTTTTTCAGCTGTTTCGGCACCATCTTCGAGAGTCTTAACGCCTCCATAAGAACCATCGGTCGTCTCATCGGTACTGTGATTGATCGATCCCATTAAGGTGTTCAGCTCTTCTTTGGCTAACTTCAATTTTTGAAGTATCAAATCCTCAAACTCCTTGAGTTCCTGCTGGGAATATTTACTTTTATCTGACATCTGATTCCATTAAACTGAAAAAATAAAACAAATCTAAACTAAATCAAGAATAATTAAAAACATTCTTTTTCAGACCTAAAAAAGGCTTTTTCAACTAAATTAAAAGAATCTTCTGCTAGTTTGGGCGATCAATCTTTAATGTCATCTACTCTATTGAGCAGAGAATCTGGGAAATAGCGATTAGATAAGGTGACCATCTCATCTCCTTTAACGAACATATCAATACTGATTTCCTCAGTGTGTTTGAGCCCACAGGTGCCCAATAACTCCAAAACAGCCACGACGGTATTGTAATGGAATCGATAGACCCGCTCTGACTTATCCGTCACAGCCAATCCTTTGGCCAACTGTGCGTCTTGCGTCGCAACGCCTGTAGGACAATCATTGCTGTTACACTTTAACGCTTGAATACAACCCAAGCTAAACATAAAAGCTCGTGCAGAATTACAAATGTCTGCCCCAAGTGCTTTCATTCTCAATATGGAAAAAGCAGTAAGTACTTTACCGCTGGCGATCACCTTAATCTCATCCCTCAATCCATATTTTTTAAGCGTACTTTGCACAAAAATCAATGCCGGCTCTAAAGGAACACCAACTGAATCTGCAAATTCTAGTGGAGCTGCACCGGTACCGCCTTCAGCGCCATCTACAGTGATAAAGTCTGGCCAAATTCCTTCTGATTTCATTACCTCACATAACTCTATAAATTCCTCAGTTCTACCGATACACAACTTAAAACCAATAGGCTTACCCTCTGACAAGTCTCTCAATTCTTTCACAAAATGAATCAATCCTTTGGCATCGTTAAAGTGATTGTGACTAGGGGGAGAAATCACAGTTTTATGTGGCTCAATATCTCGCATTCTGGCGATTTCAAGAGTATTTTTTATTCCAGGTAAGACCCCACCGTGGCCGGGCTTTGCTCCTTGAGACAATTTGATCTCAATCATTTTAACATTGGGAATTGCGGCCTTTTCTCTGAACTTTTTTGGCTCAAATTTACCTTCTTGCGTACGGCATCCAAAATAGCCCGTCCCCAATTGCCAAACTAAATCACCACCAGGTTCAATATGATAATCCGACAACCCTCCTTCGCCTGTATTATGATAAAATTCTCCTTTTTTTGCCCCTTTATTAAGGGCTATGATCGCATTTTTACTTAGCGAACCAAAGCTCATTGCAGAAATATTTAAAACAGAAGCACTGTAAGGTTGCATACAAAGACTGCTTCCCACGATTACCCTTGGAAATTCCTCCACAGGCTCCTTGGCATAGATAGAATGCCTTAATCCCTCGTAGTGATCATCTAAAATTTCTGCCTGAGTTCCAAAGGGATAGGTATCATTGACCCCTTTAGCTCTTTTATAAACCAATGCTCGGTGATTACGACTGAACGGTTTACCATCGGTATTTCGTTCAATGAAATACTGTTGAATTTCTGGTGCAATCAATTCAAACAAGTACCTGAAATATCCCAAAATTGGGAAATTTTTCAAAATAGCATGCTTTTTTTGCATCGAATTCATAAAACCCACAAGAATGAGCGGCCCTAAAACAGCGAATACCCAAAGAATATTGGAATTGTCTAAAAAGAAGGCCAAAGCACCTACCAAAAGGCTGCTAACTATTGCGAATTTATAAAAAAGGTGTCTCATTATATTGAATTAGTTTCAGTCAACGCATAAAGTTGAAACTCTTTCGGGAGAAATTATTGAAAATATGAAATTAATTTTTCTGAAAAGTAATAATATTTAGGGATGAAAACCCACGACGATAGTTTGGTAATGCGTCTGGAAATATTGCTTAAGCCCATGGGTTTCCAGAACAATCAAATAACTCCACACTTGGACAGGCCGGCCAGCGGCATCTGTTCCATCCCAAATCACTACGCCAGCATAGTCTAATAAACTGTTTTGAAGTAGATGTTCAATCAATCTTCCACGATGATCATAGATCACCAGATTTCCATAAGTCCCCGAAAGATTCATTTGATAGAAAATACTACCAAATGAATCATAGGCAGTAGTACGGGATCCTGGGATAAAAACTATAGGCGCTACTCGTAATGAGGTAGAGCCCATAGAAGAACTCCTGAACTAACTGTTTTAATAACCTGGAGTGGCAACATTCGAGATACTGGCAGCAGAATACAAATTCCCCAAAATACTTCCTGACATTTCCGGTGACAACCGTTCTAACGAGACCCCTTCAGTACTGGCAAGTAAAGAGGAATACATTTTCAGTATTCATTTCCCCATTGAACTCCTAAATACTTGAAGATGCACATCTATCCCCTCAGCAATGCCGTTCTTAGGGCTGATCAGGGGGATGTTGGGGGAGGTATGGTATAAATCAATTCCATCATTGGATCCAGATTCACCCATTTGTAAACATTACCCTCGGGCTCATCATTGAGATCCATACGATCGCTGAGTAAAAAAACCTTCACATAATTACTCCCACTAGGTGGACTTTCATAACGTACATAAAACTCCGGACTCAATTCCCTAGGTTGTGATGAGATGGCGAGCTCAGTGGCAATGAACAAAGTATCCGAACCAGAAGGCCCATCCGAATTAAGTTCACCGTCAGTAATTACAAAATCCATTCCCCTCCCAGATTAATTGAAAGCGGTCCATTAGGAATCTACTGACAAATTCCCATCCTCAAAATCATTAATGATTTGTGCCTTAATTGTGAAGATCCAAAACATCATGAGTATCCCAATCAAATCTTTCATAAAAAGATCATTTTATCATTTTTGGTACCTATTTATTAGAGAAAGCGTATTTGGCTTAAAAAAAGAAGTGAATAAACCTAGCTATTTTTAACTTGAAATGGGCTAGAGATGTTTTAATTAAATAAACCGCCTCACAGCCAATAGAACATTCATCTACCCCACTCTCGCGACCTTTGTACATCTCTTTAAGCAAATACCACTGCTCAAAATTCCATACTCCCGCATCTGCTGTTAGATTGGAATTCACTATTAGAAAGATCTTTATAAAAACAATATGAGTTTACAGTTCAGTGGCTGCCTATTTTTTCTACCGGAAAGGTCAAAAAAAAATGTTATCATGACTATTTTAATTTTGGCCTAGACACCGCTTTCTGTGATCCCAAAAGTTACATTTGATTGCAGCTAAAAAAAAATAGCTAAATTTAAGTTCTTAATTTTATCTTTTCTTAAGAATTACACCCCCATCAAATTCAAAGAAACAGTAAGATAAATTTAAAAATAAGTTACCCATTCATTAATAAAATTATATGAAAACTGCAGTTATAGGTGCTTCTGGATTGGTTGGCCAGGAGGTTTTGCGCTTACTTGAAATGAGAAATTTCCCATTTCAAAATTTAATTCCTGTGGCCTCGCCTAAATCTATTGGTAAAATGGTTCAATGTAAGGGCCAATCCTATCGCATCATCGGTATGGAAGATGCAATTGCATTGAAACCTGAAATAGCTATTTTTTCTGCAGGGGGTGGGACTTCTCTAGAATGGGCGCCAAAATTTGCTAAAATTGGCACCGTAGTTATTGACAATTCCTCCGCTTGGAGAATGGACCCAACGAAAAAATTAGTGATTCCAGAGGTCAATGGAAATGTCTTGACGGCAAAAGATAAAATTATAGCAAATCCCAATTGTTCGACCATTCAAATGGTTTTGCCTTTATTGTATTTACATGAACATTATCGAATCAAACGTATTGTCGTAAGTACCTATCAATCTATTACAGGTACAGGTAAGGCAGCTGTGGATCAAATGGAAGATGAACGGGCAGGTGTCAAAAACCCTAGAATGGTATATCCACATACCATAGATAAAAATGTATTACCCCACATCGATATGTTCCAAGCTAATGGTTATACCAAAGAGGAAATGAAAATGACCCTCGAGACTAAAAAAATCATGAATGATGATCAAATTCAAGTGACCGCTACCTGTGTACGCATACCTACCATAGGGGGGCATTCTGAATCCGTCAATATTGAATTCGAAAAAGATTTTGAACTCGCCAAAGTCCGCGAACTCATTGCCCAAACGCCTGGCTGTGTTGTAGCAGATAAGCCAAAAAATAACCTCTATCCCATGCCCATTAGTGCCTATCAGAAAGATGAGGTTTTCATTGGTAGAATTCGCAGAGACGAGAGCCAAAAAAACAGCCTCAATATGTGGATTGTTGCGGATAATTTAAGAAAAGGTGCCGCCACGAATGCTTTGCAAATTGCCGAATATATTGTGGCCCATCAACTAATATAGTATGTCCCTTAACGGTGAATTTTATGACTTTTTAATTAAGAATGAAATTCAACAGTTTATACGTGATCATGAATATGTCGACATCAATACTTTACTGCTCAATCCCCCAAAGCTTATTCAAGCCTGGAAAAAAGAGATAATAGCTCAAATCGTCGCTCGTAAAAAATGCAAAACTAAACTTCCACTTTGGTACCAAACACCAAATATTTATTACCCATCCCCCTTATCGGTTGAGCAGTCCTCCTCTACCATAACCGCTCATTATAAAGGGGGATTGGTTGAGGGCCACGTTCTTCATGACCTTACCGGTGGCATGGGTGTTGACTGTATGGCCCTTGCCACACATTTTAATACCTGTTATTACTTCGAGCAAAATAAAGATTTATGTCACCGGTTTTCGGTAAATCAAGAACTTCTAGGGCCGGATAACATCAAAATTCAACATGAGTCTGCCAAAGAAGCCTTAGCTCACATAAATACTTCAGACGTTATATACCTTGATCCAGCACGACGAAACATTGATCACACAAAAATTTTCCAATTTGATGATTGTACCCCTAATATTAAGCCTTTACTCTCCGAGCTAAGGAAAAAATCACAATCAATCATGATCAAAGCTTCCCCTATGATTGACCTTTCAAAGGGCCTCCGCGACCTTGGGTCTGTGGCTGAAATACACATCATCAGTGTCCGCAACGAATGCAAAGAGATCGTCTTCATCCTCAATAATGAAAGTTACACCCCTCCCACGCTATATTGTGTTAATCTAGACAGTCTTCATCCACCCCTACGAGGAAATTTTACTGAAGAAAAAAGTCTGAGTATTGAATACTGTATACCGAAGAATATTATTTTAGATCCCAATACTTCCATATTAAAAGCAGGTCTGTTCAAAACCATAGGGCATCACTATGGACTTTCCAAAATAGCTATTAATACGCATTTTTATACCTCAGATAAGAAATTAAAAGATTTCCCTGGTAGACAATTTGAAGTAATCAGTTCCCTAAATAAAAAAAACATTAAAAAATTACTACCCGCTAGAAAAGCCAACGTAATCACGAAAAATTATCCGCTCTCCGCTGGGGAGCTCAAAAGCCAATGGAGCCTAACTGATGGTGGAAATTATTTTATCTTAGGGTTTAGAAATCAAGAAAACGAGGCCCAATGTTGGCTGACAAAAAAAATAGATTAACCCATAAACTGATCTTGCCATAATATTTTTAACTGCCTTCCTTTACTCGGACTAAAGACTATTACTATTTAGTCTTTAGTCAGTATTAATTTTAGTGTAACTCTTTGAAAAAATCATCCCATCTTTTCGGAAAAGATGGGCACTGGGTTTAAATTCTTTAGCTAAAATTAATGTATTTAAGGGTGCCAGTTGACGCATCGCTATGCGTGTACTCATCCCAAAAAAGACATACATTAATTTGATTAATTGCTTACTCCACCAGGTAGTATACTGAAAGTCTGAAACAAAAAGAGTCCCCTTTTTTTTCAGTATCCTCGCTATTTTATCCAGCACTTCTCCCAATTGAAAAGGGGTGAATACATCGAGAAAAAAAGGACATATTACTATGTCAGTGCTTTCATCCTCCAACGCATATTCTAAAAAATCTGCATAAATAAACTGTACGTTAGCAGGAGTCAAAGTCTGGGCTAATTTGATCATCTTAGCAGACTTTTCAATGAATATGACGCGATCTACATGCGTCAACTGTTTTAAAATCTTACCAGATCCTCCCCCTAATACCACTACGGTATCTGATTTATTTAGGGTCTCCAACCACTGAATACTCGCTTGATAAAGTCTTTCTCCAAAAATGAGTTTTGCCATAAAGTCATAACACCACGCAATCCCATCAAAGTCATTTTCCTTCACCATAAAAAGATCAAAGGATAAAAAAATATGGCATCGGCATAAATACGATAGCGCTCAGCCGACACAAACCAAGTCGGCCGCAATAAGATAATCGCAAGTTGCAGGGAAGAAAATAGATATATAATCTCTAAATTCATAAAATCAGGGTAATAATAAGCGATAATGATAGTAGATAGTACTGAAATAATGAGTAATTTTCCCAATAATTGGGACACGCGTTTTTTACCCATCGACAAAGACAAAGACCCAAATTCATTAAAGCGATCTTCCTCCAATTCAAACGTTGATATTAAAACAATGTTGACAAAAGCCAATAATGCAAGTTGCATCGAAAGGAGTCCATGTATTCCGTTTAATTGGTCCATCTGAATGAGGGGAAATAAAAATACGCCTCCACCATAGAGGAGTGCCACAATTATTTCTTTGACTAAAAAAACTGATAATCCTGCAGATAGGACCAAATATACCAAGCACATCAGTGCAACGAACAAACCCGATTGGATCAATTCTAGCGGTAAATAAAACAACAGGATCAAGCCCAATAAACCTACAAATAGTGCGGTTATAATAATCACCTTTTGATTTTTTTTATGAAAAATTCTCCTCGCCCCCTTTTGATGTAATTTATGTCTCACATCACGCTGATGATCCAGCGTATAAATGAGCCAGATACATACAGCCAAAGCTAATGACACTGCGATGGGGACCTCCACATTGAGTTGGTCGCCTATAAAATTAAGAAAGATGACCCCACCCAGTACAATGTCCAGGGACAGCCATCTTATGTATTTTAAAATTTCCATCATCTCAGTTTTACCTGAAGTTCGGAAATAAATCTTTAAGATTCTTTGGCAAGTGCCTCTGCACCACCAACAATTTCCAATATTTCCTTTGTAATCGCCGCTTGCCGCGTTCTATTATAAGTAAGTTTAAGTTCCTTCAAGAGCTCACCTGCATTATCTGTCGCCTGTCCCATAGCGGTCATCCGTGCTCCATGTTCGGAAGCATTGGATTCTAACAATCCTTTATAAAATTGTATTTTCAAAGACTTAGGAATGATCTCATTGAAAATAAATGCTTCATTTGGCTCAGCGATAAAGTCAATGTTTTGAGCATTGGTTCCCTCTGAAGGTTCCATAGGAAGAATGGGCAAAAACTGCTCATTCCGTATGATCTGAGTGGCTACATTTTTAAATTCATTGAATATGATCTCTATTTGATCATATTCTTGAGATACGAAAGACTTCATGGTATGCTCTGCGGCGGCACGCATATGATCGAAATCAAGTGAGTTAAAAAGATCATAATAGGTATCTATGGTCGAATAGCCCCTTTTTTTATAGTATTCAAAAGCTCTTTTACCTATTGGAAGAATATGTAAATTGCCCGAAGATTCAATATGACTGTATTTTTCGGCAATTAAACTGCGGGTATACTTAAAAATATTACTATTAAACGCACCACACAATCCTCTATCAGAACTGATCACGACCAGAAGTACCGCGTTGACATCACGTTCCAGCCCATAAGGATTGTCTACGGATTGGGTATCAACAGCATTCGAAACGTTCTGCATAACTCCGTCCAGCTTCTCAGCATAGGGACGCATTTGCATGATCCGATCCTGTGCCCTGCGCAACTTGGCTGCCGCAACCATTTTCATAGCTTTGGTGATTTGCTGCGTAGAAGTAACCGATTGAATCCTAGCTTTAACCTCTTTTAAATTTGCCATTGACCTTTATTACGCTATGATTTTGGATGCAATGTCTCGGGCTACTTGCTCGATAGCACCCGTCGCCTCGTCCGATAGCTTACCTGATTTCAAATCCGCCAAAGCTTTGGCGTGACTCCCCATCATCGTCGAAGTAAATTCTGCCTGAAACTCTGTGATTTTTTGTTCCGAAACTTTATCTAAAAACCCTTTGGTTGAAGCATATAAAATGGCTACTTGAAGTTCAACCGATACCGGTGAGTATTGTGGTTGTTTAAGTACCTCTTGATTTCTTCTTCCTCGATCAATAACTAGTTTGGTCGCTGCATCTAAATCAGAACCAAACTTTGAAAACGCCTCCAACTCTCTAAATTGAGCCTGATCAAGCTTCAAAGTTCCAGAAACTTTTTTCATCGACTTGATTTGTGCCGATCCCCCTACCCGTGATACAGATATTCCCACATTAATCGCTGGACGAATACCCGAATTAAATAAATTGGTTTCTAAGAAGATCTGACCATCTGTAATCGAAATTACATTGGTAGGTATATAGGCTGAAACGTCACCTGCCTGCGTCTCAATGATGGGCAATGCGGTCAGGGATCCCCCTCCTTTCACAATCCCCTTTAATGATTCTGGCAAATCATTCATTTGGGCCGCGATCTCATCATTATTGATGACTTTAGCTGCACGTTCTAGTAAACGAGAATGCAAATAAAATACATCTCCTGGATACGCTTCTCTACCTGGAGGTCTTCGAAGTAAAAGCGAGACTTCCCGATAAGAAACAGCTTGCTTGGAAAGATCGTCATATATGACTAGCGCAGGTCGTCCCGTATCACGAAAAAACTCACCTATGGCTGCTCCCGTGAATGGTGCGAAAAATTGCATTGGTGCCGGATCAGCTGCTGAAGCATTGACAATGACCGTATAATTCATTGCACCATTCTTCTCGAGCGCAGAATAAATTCCGGCTACTGTTGATGCCTTTTGACCTACGGCAACATATATACAATATACAGGCTCACCTTTCTCATAAAATTCTTTCTGATTAATAATCGTATCAATAGCCACGGCAGTCTTACCCGTCTGGCGATCTCCAATAATTAATTCTCTTTGACCTCTACCGATGGGGATCATGGCGTCAATCGCTTTTATCCCTGTTTGTAAAGGCTCACTTACCGGCTGCCTAAAGATCACCCCAGGCGCCTTCCTCTCGATCGGCATTTCATAAAGATCACCTGTAACCTCTCCCTTACCATCAATCGGCTTGCCTAAGGTATCAACTACACGTCCTATCACACCGTCACCTACTTCCACAGAACCAATGCGGCCAGTTCTTTTGACGGTATCACCTTCTTTAACCCCACTAGACTCTCCCAATAAAACCGCACCCACATTATCTTCTTCTAAATTTAAGACCAATGCATTGAGTCCTTTCTCTAGTTCTAATAGCTCACCTGCTTGGGCATTAGATAATCCATAGATTCGGGCTACACCATCACCTACTTGAAGGACGGTACCTACTTCTTCTAACTCCGCTTCTGACTTGAAATTTGAGAGTTGCTCTCTTAAAATTGCTGAAACCTCATCGGGTCTGACATCTGCCATAATACTAATTTTTATAGCCTAAAAGACTAATTTTATGATTATTTACTTTCTTGATCAAATTTTAATTTCAATTTATTCAGAGCTCCTTTGACACTTTGATCGATCTGACGATCATCCATAGTCAAAATATAACCCCCAATAATATTTCTCTCAACTTCCGCAGTTAATAAAGGCTTTTTGCCAGAAATATTTTTTACCAACACTTCCACAGAAGATTGTAATGTCGTTGTTAAGGCCACGGCCGTCATTACATGTGCCGGCTGAAAACCTCGCGTTTCATTAAATGCATTGATAAATTCTCGGGCGATCTGAGGCAAAATTTTCTCCCTATTTTTACGCACGATAAGATTGAACATCGCTAGAGTTAATTTTGAAACCTTGCCTTCAAATATTTTTACTAGAATCTCGCCTTTTTTTAGATGAGGAATAACTGGGCTTTTGAGCATGTTCAGGAAAGCCATATTTCCTTTACAAACAGCTAGGAACTGCTCCATATCTGATTTTACGATGTCCACTGATTTTTTCTCATCAGCTAACTTAAGCAATGGTGTAGCATAACGTTTGGCTATCCTGCTTTCAGACATATTAATTTACTTTAACTCCTTTTAAAAACTTTTCAACAAGCTGTTGCTGCGATGGGTCATTGTTTAACTTTTCGCGAATTAATTTTTCGGCTATGTCTAGTGACAAAGTAGAAACTAAGTTTTTTACTTCTGCCAAAGCTGCATTCTTTTCGTTTTCGATTATACTTTTTGCATCTAAAATCATTTTTTCCGAAATTTTGGCAGTTTCTGATTTCGCATCATCTTTTATTTTATTGGCAACGATGGTGGCGTCTTTGAGTAATTGATCTCGTTGAACCCTTGCTTCTTTTAACACCATTTCATTGTCTGCTTTGATCTGCATCATCTCTTCTCGAGCCAGTTCTGCAGATTTAATGGAATCTTCAATCATAGATTCTCTCGTACGAAGTGCCTCAGTCACCGGCTTCCACACAAATACTGCCAATATGGTCAGTACAATTGAGAAAACAATCAACTGCCAAAATAACAAACCGTAATCGGGTATTAAAAGATCCATATTTTTATTTTTTTTTTCAAAAATAAGGAATTAACCAACACCTAATGTGAATGATTAATTCCTTTGAATTATTAAGCCGCGGCGGTTCCTGCCGTATAAATAAGGAAACATACGACTACGCCAAATAAGGCGATAACCTCAACTAGAGCTGCAATGACAAGCATAGCTGTTTGGATTTTACCGAAAGCTTCAGGCTGACGTGCCATGGCTTCCATTGCGGATCCTCCGATTTGACCGATCCCGATACCAGCGCCTATAGCGACAAGACCCGCACCGATACCAGCGCCCATTACTGCAAACTGCATGTCCATTAACATTGAAAGTAACATATTTATATATTTAAAAAGTGAACATTTTCTTTAATGATGCTCTTCTACCGCCATACCTATGTAGAGCGAAGTGAACATCGTAAAAACATATGCTTGTATCGTAGCTACAAGCAATTCTATAATCGTAATCAAAGTAACAATTACCGTACTTCCAAAACCTACCATCCAAGAGTGGAATATGAAAGTCAGACTTACCAAACTCAACACAACAATGTGTCCTGCCGTAATCGAAACAAAAAGTCTCACCATCAATGAAACTGGCTTGGTAAGGACGCCTATAAGCTCTACAGGTAATATGATGGGTCTCAACCACCAAGGCACTCCTGGAGTCCAAAAAATATGTGACCAGTAAGCCCTTTTACCACTAAAGTTAGTAATAAAAAAGGTGCCAAGGGCCAAGACGGCCGTAACAGCAATGTTTCCTGTCATGTTGGCTGCTCCTGGTATGAGTCCCAGTAAGTTTCCAAACCAAATGAAAAAAAATAGAGTCAATAGGTAGGGTAAATATTTTTGATAATTATCTCCTATGCTTGGCTTCACCACTTCGTCTCGAATGTATATAATTACCGGCTCGAAGAGGGATTGAACTCCCTTTGGCGCCTTACCTACATTTCTCTTGTACCCACGAGCAACCGCGAAGAAAATCAACAGCATAATAGTCGCATCTATGAAAATAAATAAAACATTTTTAGTTATTGAAAAGTCGTAAACGGGCTGACCGTCTGCTCTTGATATGTGCTCATGTGATAATAAATAACCTTTATAGGCTACCTCTTCATGTGCATTATTGAAAAAATTGCTGGAAAAAAAAATCATCAAACCGTCAGGCTCAGAATACAAGATAATCGGAAGCGGTACGACCACCCCATGAGTAATCTCCCAACCATGGGCGTCTTTAATGTGGTGATTGATCATATCTCCTGGATTAAAGCCTTCTTCTTCGGAAGCATCAGAAGCATAGGCTTGCTGAAGGCTGCTCATCAAAAATAAACAAAATAACCCGCAGATAATCAGTTCTTTACAAATTTTTAAAGCTCCGTTCTTCGTCATTTTTTTTTCACCACTCAATTTTGCTGCAAGTTAAACCATACGTAGCGTAATTCAAATACAAGGTGCGCCAAATAAATGACAATTATTTCGAAAGACAAAAGCTGAAAATTTTGATCCTTAATGAGTAAAAAAAATATCAATAAAAAAACAGCAGTCAACAATCTAAAAACCGTAGCCCCTAAAAAATAAACTACGGATGTATCTACTTTTTTTCGGGCCATAACAAACAACCAAGAGATAATCATGGATTGGGTAAAGAAAAATCCAATAATTCCCGGGGATTCTCGATGCAATGGGAAGGGCAATTGTTCTTCAAACAACCAAAGAATAGCAAAAATAATACTGAGTGCGACCGATTGGCATAAAAACTTCATTTTGAAGTCTTCTTAATCAAATACCATAAAGAACCAAAAACACCGAATAATATCGCCATGACTAAGAAAATGGGCCAATGAAGCTCTAATGTTTGATCAATGGAGTTACCAAGCCAAAAAATCGTCAAATTGAAGGTGAAGAGCTCAAAGGACAACCCTGCAAAACTCCCCAAATTTGATTTAGTATCAGAATTCGGCTTTTTTGAGGAAGGGTACAATTTCTTCTGTCTTCTCTTTTTTTTCTTTTCTGTCTAATTGCTTAGGATCTGAAGGCTCATGAATTACTATATCCGCAAACTTAACCCCCATTCTACATTTCCCATTAAATTGAGACCCTATTTCTATAACCAGTTTATTAACAGTTAGATCTCCTTTAATAGTGGCCGAAGATTTCAACGTCAGTTGCTCGGCGATTTGAACATTTCCTATTATGGCACCTGCAAACTCTGCATTGTGCGCTAATATATTCCCCTGAATTACGGAGGAACTCCCTAGGGCCAATTTTGCTCGAGTGGTAACATCCCCAATAATTTTTCCTTCTACTCTAACGTTTCCATCCGCCTGTAGATTTCCTGTTAAGATAGTGCCTTTAGAAATAATATTACTTGAATTACTCGGATCTTCCATATTTTTTTGATTATTCTTATTCCACATATTTTATCTAACATTTACATAATCTTCTGGGTTTACTGCTTGTTCTTTGAACCAAAGCTCAAAATGTAAATGGGGTCCTGAGGTAAGCTCTCCTGTATTACCTATTATGGACACAATTTCACCCGATTCCACAAAATTACCAACACTTTTTAATAATTCCGAATTATGCTTGTAAATAGATATCAAATTACCGCTGTGTTGGATAACCAAAACGTATCCGCCATCTAGCGTCCATGAAGCCATAATAACGACCCCGTCTGCCAAGGCCTTTATGGGTTCGTTTTCTTGAGAAACAATATCTATCCCAAAATGATCTTCTTTCGGATCAAAGTTATTGGTGATAATCCCTTCTAAAGGCGTAAAAAATACTATTTCACGTAGTTCATCCTCCGATCGGTTAAAATTAAGAGACACCAAACCTAGATCTGAACTCTCATATTCAGCCCTAAACTGAGAATCCAACGGACTCAGCGCAGGCGACAAATTAATATCTCCCAACGTAGAAGTAGACAGTACTTTATTACTTGAAAACAAACTATCTAAATTTTGTCCCTCTAAAATATACTTAACGTTTTGCATATAATTATTTTTGATTTGAACTTCATTCTGTAAGGAATCCAACATCAGTGTCAAATTCAAAACCTTCCTATTGGCTTCCATTTCTGCATAACGAGGATCAAACCATTGTTTAAGTACCGTATTTACACTTAAAATAGACAAGGTCATTGATAAAATAAATATGAATGCCAACAATAAAATCAATCGGCCATAATTGAAAATAATGGTTCTTTTTTCTGAGAAATCCTCTTCGTTTCGTACGATAAGAAGATATCTATTCGTTAACCAGTTAGAAAATGTGCGTTTTTGAGACAAAATTATTGACTATTTTTATACAAATATATTAAAAGCCATTCTTTTATCTTTGTATAATATTTCTTGTCCTGATACAAATTTTCTAATTCAACCTCTAATTTGAGCCTTTTGCGATATTTTTTGACTCCCTCATTTGTTCTTGCCCTAATAGTGTCCACTTTGGGTCAATCGAACGGGGTCATCAGTTCTGGATATCACGACCTCACAGCACATTATAATGGCTACTTTATTGCTCGCGAAAAAATCAAAGAAATTGAAGCTGGTATTTTTAATAAATACAAATGGAACTATAATAGAACTCTCCCTGTTTTCGCCCCTTTTGATACCACAGATTCTAGATCATTAGAAGCTAACTTATTAGATTGCATAGCAAAAGCCTCGATCGCCATCCAAAGACATCCAGAATCAAAATGGCAAGATGATGCTTACATTCTTGTTGGAAAAGCCCGCCTTTATGGTTCCGAATTTCCCGAAGCCATCGAAACCTTTAAATGGATCAATAAGTTCGGCGAAAACAAAAACATACAACATCTTGCCTTATCTCAACTCATCAGAACTTTCTGTGAGGCCTACGAATATCCAAATGCGCAAGCCGTTATTGCCTATCTGGAAAATGAAAAAATATCTGATGATAATATGCTTATCTACTATTTAAATAGGGCCTATTACTATCAAAAAATTGAAGAAAATAAAGCCGCAGCCGAAAATTTAAAGATGGCGGCAAAATATCTAAAACGCAACCCAGATAGAGCTAGAATAGAGTTCATAGCCGGTCAAACCCATCAGAAAGTAGGAGATGATCTGAGTGCCTTTCGTTATTATAGAAAAGCTATGAAACATAGCAAAAGTTATGAACTTTCCTTTTTCTCAAAACTTTACATGGTTGAAGTGACGCCTATCGATGATCTTTCTTACAAAAAAAAGACCCTAAAGCATTTCAAAAAACTCTTAAAAGATCGTAAAAATGCAGATCATAAAGATAAAATTTATTTTCGAATGGCCGAATATGAATTTAAGAAAGGAGCTTTAGATTTGGCTATTTTGAATTATAAAATGTCTATTGCTAACAATACAATTGATCCCCGACAAAAAGCTTATGCTTACCTAAAATTGGCTCAGATTTATTACGATAAGAAAATGGATTTCAGACTTGCCAAAGCATATTATGACAGTACAATGACCCTTTTACCCAAAGACGAAAAAGAGTATACAGCTTCATTGAGTAGGAAAGAAATTCTTAATGAATTTGTCACCCATATCAATACCATTTCAAAAAATGATAGCTTGATCAATTTGACCCTCATTAGCAATGATTCCTTAGATGTTTTGGTCAATGCAGTACTTGATAATCAAGAAACTGAAACCAAAAAAGCCAAAATACAGGCAAAAAAAGAAGCCCGTGCTTCCAATAATGTCCAATTTTACAGCAATGACAATCAAGTAGCCCTTTCGGCATCTACACAAGGAGAATGGTATTTTTACAACAGTCTTGTTGTGAGTAAAGGATTGGCAACTTTTAAACAAAAATGGGGCCAAAGAAGTTTAAATGATCATTGGAGAAGACAAAATAATAGTAATAATTCCTCAACTTATCCTGAGGTCTTGACATCACAGAGTAATTCTAAAGACAATACAAAAGACACAGAAGAAAAAAATTCCAAATTCGATAGAGTCGAAGCAAAAAATTCTTTAATGGGTGCTATCCCAAGAGATTCTATCCAATTAAATAAACTTCTAAATGAAATAGAAAAGGCATTATATGAGCTTGGGAAAATTTATAATTTTAAGCTAAAGGAGCCCCTCAATGCTATATATTCTTTTAATAAGCTCATCAACAGATTCCCAAAGGGTCCCTACAATGCAGAAGTCCTCTATCAACTTTATTTACTCAATAAAGAATATGATTCATTTGCAAGTCTCAGTGCGGCTGATCAGCTTGTTTTGTCTTATCCTGATTCTATTTATGCCAAACTTGTAATCAATCCCAATTATATTGAAGACAATGACCGGTTAACCATTGCGTTACAAAAAGTTTATAAAACCGCCTATCATCACTACAATAATGGTGCTTATAAACAATCTATGTCATTAATTGACAGTGCTTTGTCATCTGAAATGGAAAATGCATTTGTAGACTATTTATTACTCTTAAGAGCCATCTGTTTTGGGAAGACTGATGGTATTTATAAATACCAATTTGAATTAAATAATTTTATCGAGGATCAACCTACGAGTGAATTAATTGAATATGCGAAAGAACTTATTACCGTTTCCGAAACCTTTCAGATTAATCTATTCAGCGCTTCGAAAGCAAAGTATATCAACAATACTGATCGAGAACATTATTTTCTTTATTTATATCCATCGGACATTGATCTCAAAACCTCTGTCTCATCCTTGATAGATGATTACCTTAGCATTCAAGATTCAAACCTCATTACTGGTAATATGGTTTTCGATAAGACCTATTCTATTGCAATGGTAACACCCTTCAGTAATCTAGAAGCTGCACAAAAATTTCGTTCTGAAATTGAAGTAAATTTGTTTGATTCCGCTGAAAAAGAAAAATGGATCAACCTCATCATGACCAAAGAAAATTTTGACATCTTTTATAAGACTAAAGACTTAGACTCCTACCTTACATTTTTTGAAAAGTATTATTAGCATGAATCAAAAAAAATACGTCCGTATCATGAGCCTTTTCCTCTGGCTTTTATTTTGTTCCATATTTATAGGTGCGCCCACATTTATTTATCTGGTCAAAAATGATAGTCTGGGCTTTTTTGGAGGACTTCCTAGTTTAAGCGATTTAGAAAAACCCAAAACAGATTTGTCATCCGAATTGATAAGTGCTGACGGCGTCTCTCTTGGAAAATATTTTAGGAAAAATCGAACGGCCATTACTTACGATGAACTTTCTCCTGAATTAATCAGTACTTTGTTGGTAACCGAAGATTATAGATTTAAAGAGCATTCGGGAATAGATCTTAAAGCTTTGCTTCGAGCGATCTTTGGAAAATTAACCTTCCAATTTAAAGGTGGTGGGAGTACGCTGACCATGCAATTAGCAGAAAATTTATATGGTACCAATTCTCAAAATCAAGGGGCGATTTATTCTTTTTCTAGTTTAGGGCAAATTGTGACCAAATTGAAAGAGTGGATCATCGCCTTCCAACTGGAACAGTCGTATACCAAAGAAGAAATTCTCGCCATGTATTTAAATACAGTGGAGTATGGCTCTAATTCCTTTGGCATAAAGGTTGCCGCAAAAACCTTTTTTAACAAACTCCCCTCAGAACTTGATTACCAAGAATCAGCCAGCCTCATTGGATCCATCAATAAGCCTACCCGTTACAATCCTGTTTATAACCCCAACGATGCCAAAGCTAAAAGAACGGAGGTATTATATAACCTTTTAAAATATGATATTATTAAAAGATCATTATACGACTCATTAGTCCAAAAACCACTCCTTCTTAATTATAAAGTGGACAATCAGCACCAAGGACTGGCCACCTATTTTCGCTCAGTGATCAGGAATAGACTGATGAATTGGTGCAAAGAAAATGATTATGACCTTTTCAATGATGGACTAAAAATATACACCACCTTGGACAGCCGATTACAAAAACATGCGGAGACAGCCGTTACCGAGGAAATGAGTCGTTTACAGGCTTTATTCGAAGTGCATTGGGAGGATAAAAATCCCTGGATAGATGAAAATAATCAAGAAATCAAAGGTTTTTTGGAAAATGCTATCAAACGAACGGCCACTTACAAGAATTTACAACTCAAATTTTCAGGTAACCCTGATTCGATCAAATATTATCTGGAACAACCTAAAAAAATCAAAGTTTTCTCATGGGATGGAGAAAAAGACACCCTATTAAGCCCACTCGATTCTATGCGTTATTATAAGCGCTTTCTACAGGCCGGGTTTTTAGCGATGGATCCAAATTCTGGTCATATCAAAGCTTGGGTTGGCGGCATTGATTATAAATATTTTCAATATGACCACGTAAAGCAAGGCAAGCGTCAACCCGGATCTACCTTTAAGCCCATGGTATATACCGTCGCCATAGACAATGGCTATTCGCCGTGCTATGAGGTCGTAGATGCTGCTGTCAGCTACACCGTACCCGGACAAATTCCCCCTGTCTGGCGTCCAAATAATTCGTCCGGCAAATACAGCGGAGAAGTCATGACGATCAGACAAGCAATGGCCCGATCTGTAAACTCCATTACGGCTTTTATTATGAGTAAGGTCGGACCAAGCAATGTGGTTGATTATGCTCGAAAATTGGGATTTACCAGTCCCCTGAATGCGGTACCCTCATTATGCCTTGGTACAGATGATGTTTCTCTTTATGAACTGGTCGGTGCCTATGCTACTTTTGTCAACAAGGGAAATTTTACTAAACCTGAATATATAACTAAAATTGCTGACAACAATGGAAATATTCTACAATATTTCATTCCTGAAACACGAGAGGCGTTGAACGAACAAACAGCTAATCTGATGTTGCATATGCTCAAAGGAGCCATAGAAGAGCGTGGTGGATCAGGAGTATCGCTTGATCCTTGGTTGAAAGAGAATAACGATATAGGTGCTAAAACAGGTACTACACAAAATGGTTCAGATGGTTGGTTTGTAGGTGTCACCAAAGACCTAGTAGCTGGCACATGGGTAGGAGGAGATGAGCGGAGTATTAGATTCAGGGAATGGATTTTAGGTCAAGGGGCCCGTACTGCCCGACCCATTTGGCAAAACTTCATGCTAAAAGCCTATCAAGACTCAACGCTCGATTATGAGCGAGCACTCTTCACTCCACCCTCAATACAAATCAATGTTGAATTAGATTGTAATATTTATAAGGGTACCTACGGAAAAGATTCAACCTATTATGACATCGTCAATGAAGGTGATATATTCTAAATGGAACATTTTCAGTTTAATAAAACTTCTTACAATCATATACCCAAAGAACCGGGTGTTTATAAATTTTTTCATACTTCAGGAACTCTTCTATATGTCGGTAAAGCTAAGGTTTTGAAAAATCGAGTAGCTAGCTATTTTACTAATAAAAACTTACTCAATAAAAAAACACAACGACTAGTCAGTCAGATCGATACCATTGAGGTCACAATTGTAAATTCTGAATACGATGCCTTACTGTTAGAAAATAACCTAATTAAAGAAAATCAACCTAAATTCAATATCTTACTAAAGGACGATAAAACATTCCCTTTTCTGGTCGTTACCCGCGAACGATTTCCAAAAATATATGCTACACGGAAAGTAGACCCTAATAAGGGTACCTATTTCGGACCTTACACCAGCGTACGTGCTATGCATAAAGCTTTGGACCTAATCAGTAAACTTTATCATGTCAGATCATGTAGTCTCAACCTTTCAGAGAAAAACATTAACAACTTGAAATTCAAAGTATGCCTCGAATATCATATCGGAAATTGTTTAGGCCCCTGTGAAGGTCTCCAATCTGAAAAAGATTATTTAAAAGAAATCGATCAGGCCAAGCACATCCTCAAAGGAATCATTCACCCTATTAAAATACGGCTTAAGGAAGATATGAACCACTCAGCCACTCTCCTTAAATTTGAGTTGGCAGCTGAATATAAGTTTAAGTTACAATTACTGGAAACCTTTCAGTCTAAATCATTGATTGTCAATCCGAGTATCACAGATATTGATATTGTCACCATCCTTAGTGGAGAAGACAACAGTTATCTCAACTTTATGAAAATTGAAATGGGTACGATAAGAGCATCTGAAACTGTCTTGATTAAATCTCGACTCAAAGAGAAAACAGAGGAAATCATGGCTTACGCAGTATCTATTCTCCGACAAAAGTTCAATAGCCAAAGCCCTACCATCATTTCCAATTTCATTTTTGAGCTGCCCAACATCAACATTATTATACCACAAATAGGTGATAAGAAGAAATTACTAGATCTTTCTCTAAAGAATGCATTTATGTTCAAGCAGAATCATCTGCGAATTAAAACAAAACAACAAGACGCTTCAGAGCGTACCCTATGGCAATTGCAAGATGATCTGAAGTTAAAATCTATTCCTCGAGTTATCGAATGCTTTGACAACTCCAACATACAAGGCACCCATCCTACCGCGAGTATGGTATATTTTAAGAATGGAAAACCATTGAAACAGCAATATCGCCATTATAATATCAAAACCGTAATTGGCCCTGATGACTTCTCTTCAATGACCGAAATCATACACCGCAGATATAAACGCCTGTTAACAGAGAATAAGGATCTACCTGATCTCATCGTAGTAGATGGGGGAAAGGGCCAACTAAGTGCTGCTTGTATCTCCCTAAAAACCCTAGGCATATACGGGAAAATCCCCATTATCGGAATTGCCAAAAGATTAGAGGAAATTTATTTTCCCGAAGATTCAATTCCTATTTACCTCAGCAAGAAATCCTCCGCACTTAAATTGTTACAATTTATCAGAGATGAAGCCCATAGATTTGCAATTAACCACCATCGTAACATTCGTTCAAATGATTCTATTACATCAATACTGGATGGCATACCAGGTATAGGCCCTAAAAATAAGGCCCTTTTGCTTACAAAATTTAAAACACTGAGCCAAATTAGAAAAGCCTCCGTCTCTGTTCTGACAAATGCGATAGGCAATAAGTTGGCAGTAAGGCTGCATAACTATTTCAACAAAAAAAAGGGAATCCAATAACTCCCTTTTATAATATTGTATGTATATGTTACTTAATTCTCCCACAAATTACTCTCGAACTCCATCAATTCCATCTCGGCTTGTTGCTGTAATATCAATGCCATCATGGGATCCTGAGCAATTTGGTCAGCAAACATCTGTCTGATATCTAAATTCTGAGAATTAGATACCCCTATTATCGGTGCATTGAAGAGTCTCAGTTCCAATGCATCCGCTAAATTTACATGTGCCCCCGGATTTTGCTCGTTAAACCAGTAAGCTTTGTCTTTGTAAGGTCCTCTGAACAATTTGACAACATCATCATATCTAAAACTAGCTACCCTTTTTTCAAATTGAATTTCATAATTTGGATTGGCAGGAATCCCTATGGTAAGCGACCTAATATAATAATACATTCTTGACCTCATACGATCAAAAATAAGATCCTCTTTGATGTAAATCTTATTAAATTCAGTCGGATCAATATCACTATAATTTTTTCCATCACCATCAGTTTCCTCTTCTGCCTCATCTCCAAAACCACCCCCAAAACCGAAATCATCTCCTCCACCTTGAATCTCATATTGCAGCGCCGATATGAATTCATCATCAGGCATAGGTCGCAAACATGAATCAGACATATAGGGCTGGAGCAATCCATCTTTAGCTCCCTGAATCATCAAGGCCGACAGCTCGGAATTTTTCGAATTAAATGGTTCATTTTGTCTTTGTAACAGGTTTAATCTTCTAAACAGCGTTTTTTTCCAAAAAATATGAATAGGATCAATCTCTGGTTTGATTATCTCAGCTGCCGCCACTGGTGGTTCCACTCGTTGTGCCTGGACTTCCACAAGAATTACCAAAACATAAAAACTAAATAACAATTTTTTCATCTTTCTTAATTTTTGAATCTATTTTAATGGGATTGACATACTTCGATTGTATGCATTGAAATTTTCGACATTCCCTTTAAAATTTTGCCTTTTCACCTGCTTGAATTCTAATACCAATATATCTCCCTTACGCGCCGAAGAAGCAATGGCAGATAAGTTTAATTTTCCACTTCCTTTGACACTCTGCCTACCTATCCCTCCACTCACCAATGTAGCCACGATTTGAGACACTTGGAATTTAGCATCATCCGGCAAAAACTCCTTAAATCCTGCATCTGGAATTGCTCTTATAGATAATCTCGGTGTTTTGGCAGGAATTCCTTTTGAAATGTCCACCTCTCCTCGATCCGAAAAAGCCTTAATTTCAACCGCTGGGATAGGTCTTACGCCAAAAGTTCTTGAACCAATTCTATTGCCATTACTAGAAACACTCAAAACCACTTCTTTTGAGTTGGGTACTATCGTCACTGCACCTGCAGTGGCTCCTTTAATCGTAGATCCTCCTTTCGCAGAAAATACCGGATTATAGGTAGTTCCTAACGCAGGTACTTGAACATCTAACTTATTTCCACAGTTGAAATAAAGTGCCCCTACCGACGCCGATTGAATCTGAATGACCGGCTTCATCACGAAATACTCTTCAGTACTTGAATAAGTGGTATCTCCACCACCGGGTAAATCAATGGTGATGGCCGCTTCGAAGGTTTGACGCTTTTGCATTTCTTTTCCTGAAAATTTTGCAGAAGCGGTAAACTCTACAAGGCCCACACCACTTTCGACTTTGATCGGTTTACCGTTATAAGTCATTGTCGGCACAATTGCTGAAGCTGAGGCTGCGATGAACATTTCTGCTTTGTAAGGCGTTCCGGCCGCAACATATTTCGACTCAGGTCTAACCATAGCCACAATCTGGTCAAAAGCAATATCTCCAGCACCCACTTTGGACGACAAAAAAGCCATTGCCCGAGTTTCATAGCTCAAAATCTTCGACTGGAAGTCGGCAACAGTCGCAAGACAAGCTGGCGTTGGAGAATCGGAAAATGCAAGTTGTGCAAACACTTTTCCCTGCTGATTAGGATCCTTATTGTAAACCGGATCATCAACCGCGTCGACTGCAATTGGCTTAAATTTAGAAAGTTCTGATTCTGGCGCACCAAATTCGTCCATAATAGATTTAATCTCCTCAGCAAAACCATTTAATTGATCCTTTACCTCTTGACCCTTACCTTGACCCCCTTCTTCTACAGGCATCATATAATGTCCCACCTTACTATAGTCTGTTTTGCCTGCTAAATGTTTTGCATCGCCCACGTAGCTGGGTTCATACTCAATATAGCCCCCAGTAATGGCAACCATTGTGTCTTTGAGCGCAACCATTTTTGTCATTAAAGCATCCGTTTTCTCATGAACTAATTGAGCCGCTTCCATAACCTTTAAATCAGCCTCACGATTGCCTGTTTCATCAACAGTTTTAACAATGCTCTCCATTATTTGGATATTTCTATCTTGAGTCTCATTATTTGCACTTACCAAGCTTTCATTAATAAAGACGAATTTATCAATAATAGTATTACTTACATTTAGCGCCAATAAAGCAGTCAGCACCAAATACATCATACCCACCATTTTTTGACGTCCCGTTTCTTTACCTCCTGACATAATTTATCGTTTGTTCATTTTGAATTGATTGATAAGTATCAACTTTTCATGGCGGTCAACATACCGCCATATACTTTATTTAAATTCTCAACGTTAGAAGTTAATTGATTCAACTGTACTTGAAAAGCTGCCGTCTCTTTGCCTGCTTCTGCCATACTTTCTAACGCATCTGTAACATTAGAATAAAATTTGTTCAATGCTTTGGTATGACTTTGAGAATCTTGAAGTTCCATTTCATACAAGGCGTTCAAAGCACTCAAGCTTTTCGTAACCGTCAGTACTTGCTGTTGGTAACCCTTTGCTCCCTTAGATGCTTCTGACATTGCTCCCAGTGCTTGCATGGACATACCGTAGGATTTATTCATTTCGGTGAGCGTTTTTGATGCTGATCGCATATTGTCAGCATATTCATTGGTGGCTACAGCAGCGTCGCTAAGATTTGACATTTTACTTGCAGTGTCAGCAAGATTTCTCATACCATCACCCAATCCTTTGAGTAGGTCTGGCCCTATTTTAGCATCTTCCATGACTTTATCCATTTGTGCTGAAACACCTGTAGCAGCTACTGCCGGTACAGCCCTTTTTTGGGGAGGTGTAGCAGCCGGACCATCGTAATCAAGTGCAAGTTCGGGGTAGACTTTCGACCATTCAGGATCAGGGTGTGGTGGTTCAAAAGCGCTCAAGAAGAAAATTACTGCTTCCACAGTCAATCCTACACCGAGCATGATAGAAGAACCTGGTAAATGGAGGATTTTAAACATAGCACCTACAATTACAACTGCCGCCCCTATACCATATACCTTGGGCATGATGGTAGTAAACAATAAGTCCATAAAGCCTCCTTTTTTCTCGCTCATATTTTTGTAGTTTTAGTTTTTAAATTATTAAAAATTAAATGATTGCGTCGATCTTCCGATATAAGACATGGCACATCTAAAGCCAAGTGAAGCTCGAGCCGTATCCTTATGCTCAAACTGTCGTGTTCCCGTTTCAATAAAATAAGCAATATCTTTCCAAGAACCTCCTCTAGTTACTTTTTCCGCTATTCTATCGTCGTAATAAGTCGGATTTAAATCCCACACCAACGGAACAGAAGAGGGATTATAAGCATCTTCACACCATTCGGCAACATTACCTGCCATGTCATAGAGCCCATAATCATTGGCAAAAAAAGTTGCCGTGGGCGCGGCGTAAGAGAATCCGTCATCATAATAGTTTCCGCGACCTGGTTTAAAATTGGCGAGCAAACATCCCTTCATATTTCTTGCGTACGGATTACCCCAAGGGTATTTAACCATGTCTCTTCCTCCTCTAGCCGCATATTCCCATTCTGCCTCAGACGGAAGTCGGAATTCAGGCATCAAGGGTAGGCCCTGCTCTTCTCTGTAGGCATTTAAATAGTTAGTTCTCCACTCACAAAAATATTTTGCCGCATTCCAGTTAACTCCAACAACAGGATAATCATCAAAAGCGGGATGAGACCAATAGTAAGCTACCATAGGGTCTCCCATGTGGTGTGTAAAGTCACTCACCCATACCGTAGTGTCGGGAAGCACTTGTTCTAACGTAACCCCCTCAGGCAACTCTATATCAGAAGCCTCAGCTAAATTTTCGGTCATCTGACGGTATTCGTTATTTGTTATTTCTGTGTCATCCATAAAAAACGCACTGATCGTAATCTGTTTATTGAAATTTATTTGGGTGTGGGCAACATCTTCATCAGCTTGCCCCATGTGAAAGGTACCTGCCCTTACCGCCATCATACCAAAGGGTCTAGTCATTTCCCAACCTTCCCGATCTGGGACACCGTAGACCTCTCCTCGATCGACTGATGCACCGCCACCAGATAACCCTCCTATCAAACCACAACTAGAAAACGTCAACGCTAGTCCCAGTATCTGAAACGTCGGTAATTTCGTATTTTTTTTAATCCTCATAACTAGGTTTCTTAGAACTGCAATCATAATAATAAATTTCAAATGCAATCTTACGCATGATAATTTCAGCCTTAAATATAAACTGAATATAAATTAGTCACCAAAAATTCAATAGTATATATTGAAAACAATGTGCATTTTAGCATATTAGTTTATAAATCTGGGTGTTTTTATCTTTTTTTTTCCTCCAATAACAAAATCTAAGAGATCGTATCTTATATAAATCTCTTGAGAAGTTGCCTTTTTCGCTTGACTGTCTTGAACAACTAAATCTAATGCAAAACCTAATTTTAATCTATTTTTTTCCATCAAACTATAGCCCCCCATGACAACAAAAGCTTCTGACCACCTGTAAGAAGCGCCCAGCCACATTCTGGTGTTATATTGAAAACGGGCTCCTAAGTCAAAGGTCAAGGTATTCAAATCTGTTTTAACAACCAAATTTGGTCTAAGTTCTAACCCCTTTTTTAAGGTCCTGAATGTACCGAACATGATGGTGTAGTTTGTTAAAAACTTATTGGAGAACCCTGATAGACCATAATTGAATTTCGGCTGCGTAAGGTTAGAAATACTTAATCCAACATAACTATTCCACGGTAATAAATACAAGGCACCCACAGCTAAGTTGAATAAAGTTTGTGTCTCATTAGTTTCGATTTTATTTAAGGGATCTCTGGAGTCATTGAAGCGTAACTCATTGAAATTCTGTGATCGAGAAATGATTCCGGGCATTAAACCCAAAATAAGTTCAGATTCATTGAAATCAATTTTATAGGAAAGCGGTAAATTTAGGACCATATTATTAACCGGGCCGATCGTTTCATTCAATAGGGATACACCAATGCCAGAGAACTTCTTGGTGACTGGTACCGACATATTGAACACTAAAGAGGACGGTGCCCCTCCCTTTCCATCAAATGATGTTTTATAACCTGTCCATTGACTTCTCACTTGCAAAATAACATGAGCCATTCGTTCGTTACCTACCCAAGCTGGATTATGTAAGGTCGGATTCATAATACTATAACCCACAAAAAAATCATTTTGGGCCTGAACAGACAGGCTAAGTAGGATGCTTCCCAATATTCTCAAAGCAGTTAAAATAAATCTATCCCTCATTTACTTCTCAAAATTTGTAACTCGTCACAATTTCTTACCGACTTTAAGAATTTTGTTCGATTCTCCATAACATTGACCGAAGCACTTTGTTTTTTATATATTTAATTCGCTTTCTTTATATAAAGTTCGAGTGCCCCTGTCATCGAAGGTGCATTAGGATGCGGGGCTTGAATGTCTAGGAATAATCCCGCATCGGTAACCGCTTTTGCCGTGGTAGGCCCAAAGGCTGCAATTCTTGTATTGTTCTGTTTGAAGTCCGGAAAGTTTTTTAACAATGAGTGAATGCCCGATGGACTAAAAAATGCTATGATATCGTAATTGACGTCTGCTAAATCTGACAAGTCGCTGGCAGCCGTTTCATAAATAATGGCTTCAACATAGGAATACTCGTTCTCTTTCAAGAAGTTGGGTATGTCATTTTTCCTTATACTTGAGCAGGGGAAGATAAACTTTTCGGTTTTGTGCTTCTTTATCAATTCCATCAAATCTTTGGCTGTACGCTGACCAGAGAAAATCTTACGCTTTCTTATGACAATATATTTCTGTAAATAGTTGGCAGTTTGTTCTGAAACACAGAAATATTTCATATCCGCAGGAGTCTCTACTTTCATTGCCGCAGCCAACCTAAAAAAATGATCCACCGCATTTCGGCTGGTAAAGATTACTGCGCTAAAATCTAAAATATTGATTTTTTGCCTTCTGAATTCCTTGACATCAATCGGATTGATCTGAATGAATGGCCTGAAATCAATCTTTAAATTGTACTTTTCAGCAAGTCCAAAATAAGGTGATTTATCCCCCCTTGGTTTGGGTTGAGAAACCAGGATACTGCCGACTTTTGTAATTCTTTTAGGATCCTCCAATTTCTTTTCGTTCTAAACGGTAAATAACAAAAATTATTAAAACTATTTTATGAAATTCAAGGCAAAGTAAAAAATACCCAAAAATTCAGTGCTGCAAAGATATGCAATAATGTGAAATTTTCTAACCTCTTTTGTCAACGACATATAAAAGACTAAATAGATGAAAAACAATATGATTGCACCTAAAAAATAATAATTCCAAAATTCTGTCAGTGCACTTGATTCATAGAATGAAAACCAAAGACGGACATTAACGAAAATCAAAAAAATTAAACAAATTCCCAATGTAAAATTAACGAAAGCGGAAAATTGAAAATGACTCAATGATTTTAATTGATATAAATATCCAAACAAACTTACTACGGTGTATTTAATCAACAACAGCCCCAAAGCATAAAATGAGTAAATGAGCCAATACCTTAAATTCTCTGTCAATGGATAACTTTGGTTGGGCTGGTAATTTTCAAGAAACCAATAGGATATCCCCAAAAAGATGGATAAGGAACTAACCTTGAAGATTAATTTATAACTCCCTTTAAATGTAAAACTGCTATCCAATTCTCGAGAAGGCAAACTGAAGGGATTTTTTATTAAACTAAAAAGAAAAAAAAGGTCGACTCTCTCTATAAGACCGATAATTAACAACAGAACCAGTACCTGCACAATTAAAAAATCATACTGAATCTTCCCTTTTTTCGTACCATTTAAATCTCTGGACAGAGAAGCCGCATTCAGACCGATCAAATATCCCTGTAAATCTTTTATTTCCTGTGTTGCCCTAACTATTAACACAGTCGAATCTTGGTCAATTTCAGCATAGATTTGACCTATTGGAAGGGTGCAAGTATAAACGTCCAAGGCAGTCAATCGATCATTTATCCAAATAGTCATCGGCTGACTGTTTTGAAGCAATAACTCACGAAAGATGAGATCCTTAGGCAAAACCAGGCGCGCAGGAGCATACATGCCTGATATTGAGTCCACAGTATCCCCCACTTCATCCATCAAAACAAACTGATCTGATATATTCTTAGTAATGGCAGAATACCCACCCCCAAAGGCCATCATTGAGCCTAAAATAAATGTCAAAAGAAAGCATGATAAGCATCTCATAGATAAAATGAGTCAGCTAATATTAAATGCATCAGTAAAATGAACCCTGCCATTGGTCAAAATTATTCAAAATCCCTCATTAAGCAAGCCATAAAAACAATAACTGAAGCCTAAATAAATATTCTCAAATTCAATCAAAAAGGATGAGAACCGCATTTGTTAATATCTTTAAGATACAAATGAGAGATTTAAAACACGATCCAATTACTTTTGCTTGATTATAAAAAGTTGTCTGGACTCTACATACATATCCCCTTTTGCCGAAAAGCCTGTAACTATTGCAATTTCCATTTTAGTACACAATTAGATCCCATGGATCGTATGGTTGATGGGCTTGCCAAAGAATTGAGGTTAAGGGGTTCAACTCCCAAAAGCCCTATTGACACGATTTATTTTGGTGGAGGTACCCCGTCCATTTTAACAGAAAAGGCACTCAATATACTAATAGAAACGATCACAACCTATTATAATGTTTCTTCATCCGCTGAAGTCACCTTAGAAGCCAATCCGGATGACATAGATCCTAACAAAGCCAAATTTTGGAAGCGTGCTGGCGTCAATCGATTGAGTATTGGTGTTCAAACTTTTAATGATAAAGTCTTAAAAGTCCTAAATAGATCACACAGCGCAAATCAAGCTCTAAAAAGCATTGATTGGGTGCGCCAAGCTGGGTTTGACAATATCTCTGCCGATCTCATGTTTGCGCTTCCAGAGGCCAGTGATGAGTCATTGAGAGCTGATTTAAAAACCTTATTGAATTTGGATCTTCCGCATCTTTCTATCTACGGACTCATCATAGAGGGAAAAACCGTTTTTAGTAATTGGAAGAGCCAAAAAAAAAGGTCTTTCCCATCCGATCTTGATTACGAAAGAAATTATAGAATTGTTCATGAGGAATTAACGAAATATCAATATGAACATTATGAAATCTCTTCTTTTGCAAGGAATGCGTACTTTTCCCGGCACAATGCTTCTTATTGGCTTCAAAACCCTTATCTAGGGATTGGACCTGGGGCACATTCTTTTGATGGTGATAAGCGAAGTCATAACATCAGCAACAATCAACTGTATTTAAAACAACTGGATACCGACAGGGTCCATCCGGTAGTAGAGGCGCTCTCATTAACGGAAAAAATGAATGAATACATCATGACGCGATTAAGGACTCATTTTGGCCTTGATTTTGAGCAATTTGAAAAAAAATTTCACAGAGATATTAAAAGTGAACATCTTATATTGATTAACCAACTCTGCTCGGAAGGTTTCGCTTTATTAGACTTAAATAAGCTCAAGCTGACTTTTGAAGGATTTCTTATCAGCGATGACATCTGTGCCCGCCTATTTTATCCTACGTCATGACCCCTCTATAAACTCATCTTCTCTTTAAATCGAGCTGCCTGTCGTCGACTTACTTCTACTTTTTCTCCACCCTTCAGCTGAACCAATAATCCCCCATTAAACCACGTTTCAATAGTTTCTATCCAACTGAGGTTAATAATATGCTTTCTGCTCGCTCTAAAAAAGCTTCTTTCATCCAACTTTTCATCTAAGGCATTCAAGCTTTTATGAATCATGGGCTTAACATTGTTGAAGTATACTTTGATATAGTTTCCATCAGATTCAAAAAGACGAATTTCCTTCAAGCTTATAAACCAACATCTGTCACCATCCTTGACGAAAACTTGGTCATTCATCCCTAATTGTTGCTTGATTTCACTCAACCCTTCTTGTGCTCGCTCGGCTAAAGCGCTTGCCTGGACTGCCAAAACCTTGGTTATGGTATCTTTTAAACGTTCTTCTTGGATCGGTTTTAGTAGATAGTCTAGCGCATTTACATCAAAAGCTTTTATAGCAAACTCATCATAAGCAGTAGTAAATATAACTTTTGGTACTTTTTCAAGCTCTTCAAGTAACTCAAACCCCGTTTTTCCAGGCATTTGAATATCTAAGAATATTAATTCGGGATCTAACTGTATGATCTTTTCTAACGCTTCATCCGCATTTACTGCCTGATCTACAATTTCAATCTCAGGATAATTTTCCAATAAGTTATTTAGCTCTTTTCTGGCCAGTCGTTCATCGTCAATAATTATTGCTCTCATAAAGGTTCAGGGATAATAATTTGTGTAAGGACCGTGTGATCACTTAGGTTAACAATTTTAAGCGACGCTTGATCACCATAAATTAATTTCAATCTTTTTTCTGTGTTTAACAAACCATAGCCACTTTTTTTTTTTTTTCTTGAATTTTCCGCTATTTCTAATTTGAATCTGTAACCCTTCCGCAACTCTTTGGGTAATCAATTCAAGTTTACCCCCTTTTTTAAGTTTAGAAATCCCATGCTTAATCCCATTCTCCACAAGAGTTTGCAGCATCAACGGGGGCACGCGAAAAAAATTTGAATGTTCATCAATCTCATAACTGATTTCTATTCGTTCTTCGTATCTAATGGCTTCTAATGATAAATAATCCTTTACGGTAGCCAACTCTTCGCTGAAAGCGATGGTTTCTTGAGGTTGGGCCTTCAAAACATTTCGGAGAATATTGGATAGTTGTGTGATGGCTTTTTTAGATTTTAAGGGGTCTTCCTGGATCAAAGCTCGAATACTGTTAAGGGCATTAAAAATGAAATGGGGATTGAGCTGAGATTTTAAATTATTTAATTCAATCTCTTTTATAGCAGCTTCATACTTCAATGATCTATTGTATCTTTCAAAATAAAGAAACGAGAGGTAAATCAAAGACCAAATCCCAAATAAACCCATAGATTGTAGCATGCTTGCCAAAACATAGAGTATATTAAACTCTTGGATTCCATTCAAATTCCCTGACAAATACGAAATAAGAATTATAAATAAATAATGAGCGAGCGAAAAAACTACCATCGCAATCGTGATCCTTGGAATCAAGGCTACCCATTTGACATCGATCCAATTATTTCGAATGATATAATTTCTAAATAAGTGGGTCACACCTACCATAAAAACCACTTGCAGTACCTGACCCGAAAAAAAAGAAAGTGTAATTTGAAATTCTACACTATATAGAAAGAGTTGAATGACCCCATATAGAGACCAACCTATTATTTGAAATATCCAATAAAGCTGCCGCTTACTCACGCTTTAAAGTTAACTCATTCTTTAAATAAGTAGCGGTATGACTGTTCTTACACTTCGTCAATGCCTCAGGGGTCCCTGTTATTAAAATATGCCCCCCTTTATTTCCTCCTTCAGGTCCTAAATCTATGACTTCGTCAGCTACCTTAATAATGTCCATATTGTGTTCAACAATCAAAACAGTATTTCCCTTATCTACCAATCGATTAAGCACATCTAATAAATGACCTATATCTTGAAAGTGCAACCCCGTCGTTGGCTCATCTAAAATATAAAGTGTCTTACCCGTATCTTTTTTTGACAACTCAGTGGCCAACTTGACCCGCTGTGCCTCACCTCCCGAAAGGGTCGTTGCATGCTGTCCTAAGGTGATGTAGCCCAACCCTACTTGATCCAACATTTCGATCTTTTTTAATATTTTTGGCTGACTTTGAAAAAAAGTTACCGCCTCCTCTACGGTCATATCTAGCATATCAGCAATAGATTTACCTCTAAAACGAACCTCCAAGGTCTCCCTATTATACCTTTTCCCCTTGCACGTCTCACAAGCGACCAAGACATCTGGAAGAAAATCCATTTCAATAACCCTCATACCGCCCCCTTGACAAGTTTCGCATCTTCCCCCTTTTACATTAAAGGAAAATCTACCGGGCTTATATCCTCTGATTTTAGCTTCAGGTAATTCGCAAAACAAAGCCCTGATATCCGTGAAAACACTAGTATAGGTCGCTGGATTGGACCTGGGTGTACGACCGATAGGTGATTGATCTACTTCGATTACCTTGTCTAAGTGATCCATCCCTTTTATGGATGCATAGGGTAAAGGTTCTTTTCTTGACTTATAAAAATATTTTCTTAATATCGGATAGAGGGTTTCATGA
>Ga0206123_10000174_pt1 | contig 60935 bp, 68 predicted proteins | sample Helgoland_Spring_2_FD_160086 | JGI IMG/M metagenome (GOLD analysis project Ga0206123, IMG submission 160086) | Pelagic subsurface seawater microbial communities from Kabeltonne, Helgoland, North Sea - Helgoland_Spring_Bloom_20160316_1 | ecosystem: Environmental > Aquatic > Marine > Epipelagic ...
TAAACAAAATTTTAATAAGTTTTTAAATAACCTTAGAGCTACTATGTTTGCATCTTTATATAGTTTGTAATGAACTCTGTATTTTTGTCAATCCATTTGTAATTACACTTACCTAGATAGTATAACAGGTCTTTGTGGAGGCTCTCCTACTGGTAGGAGCTTCTCGGCTTTCTGTTCCATAGTGTAGATAACCTCGTCGTCTAGGTTGGCTTGTGGACAGCGACAACAGCAACAGCATGATCGTGTTTCAACCAACATATCAGATGATGACGCTGATAGTGATGTTGACGCAATCATCCACACAATAGCCATTAGCCCTGCGAAAATTACAGCACCCGCTATCCAATAAATTATATCTAAGAAGATGTCTGATTTTGGTTTGTTCTTTTTCATATTTGAGTTAATTTAAAGATAGCTGACGCGATAGATGCTATGAGACCAAAGATTATGACCCCGAAAATAAAATACAGCATCATCAATAACGCTTCTTGTGCTTTTCCTTTCTGTTCCATTTAGTGAGTTGCTTTGTTGTTTTTAGCGTAATGAATAACCTCTTCGGTTAGCTCTTCTTTAAACTCATCCACAGAAGCTGGATCAAGGGAATAAAGTTTGGCGACGATCTTAACCAAAGTTTGTTCGGACAATGTGAGTTGTGTTAGTTTTTTCATATTTTTTTAAATTTATTTAAATTGATGTTTCGATAATTTTTTCTACTGAGTAATCATACCAATGAGGTTTGTTGGCTTTCCAGTTTGCTAGATGTGCCTTGTCAATCTTGTAGTATAGTCGATACTGTGTGACAGGATGAAGATCGCCAAAATTCTCCACATTACGACATTCTGAGTCTTCTGATATGGCGATGGCAAAATCTTCTTGCTTTCCATCTGGGATATAATCAATCAAAGAAAACAGTTTGGTAATAGCGGCTTCGCAGAAGTGAGTCTTTTCATAACGTCTTGTATATTCTCTAGCTAATGATATACCGTGACGACATAACCACTCGAAATTTCCTTTGGTATTACCCGCCCAAATAGAACTAGGGTGATGATGATAGCCGCCCTTGACTGGTGTGCCTTTCTTAGTCAGTGGCAATAAATGGGTCGGAGTCTCATGTCGGATGACGGCACAGGATAGGCATTGCATGATTTCTGTAACCATTTTGACACAATGTTTATCGTTGTGCCATTTTGCGGCGACTTCGTGATCTGTTGATAAAGCAAATATATTCATTCTAATAGGTGTTGTAGAGTAGTAACTTGTTCAGTATGATTGATTCGGCGTATTTCATGAGATGGTCTTCTTCAAGGTCTACCATTTTAGTAAACTCCCAATCTGGATGAATGCCTTGAGCCAACACTTCTTTCATTGACTCTTCGCTGTATATAACGTCATACGATTCGACTGACTTGCCGTCGCACGTAAGAACGTAGTCTGTTTCACTTATTGTTACTGGTATATATACTGTTTTCATAATGGTCATTGTGGTTTTTTATTTACTGTTGTCAAACCAAATTTATAAATTTTATGGGTCGGGTGATACCATAGGCGATACGATATTATATTTTTGACTGAGCATCTCTTCAAACTCTTTTACCTCTCTCTCAAACTCTGGAAATTCTGGAGAGGAAGCGTCTACGAGTTGTGGAATATGCTCTTTATAATAATCCGACTCCATGAGAGCGCACATTGTTTGTTTGTCGAATGAAGGGTTATTCAATAAAGAAAAATACTCTTGTTGAGCCTCCGCAAAATCAACGAAGAATTTGCAATGATCTTGTGGTTCTGTTTCTTTTGTGCAATATGTTAGTATAAAAGCCATAATTTAGTTTTGTTTAATTTGTTCTAGGATGTTTAGGGTTTCTTTTTTGTGTTTTACTTCTTGTTTATGCAAGAGGTCTTCTTCTTCCATTGTAGGTAAGAACATTTGACCTTCGTTAAGTTCTAGCCAATTTTCTAAATCTTCGATTCTTTTTTTTAATAGTTTAGCTTGCATATTCTTTTAGGCTTAGTTTTTCTCCTTCTTTTGTTTTGACAATGATTTCGTAATCTTTGCCTGTCATTGATTTCATTTGACGTTTGCAATCCTTTGCCCAAGCGAGTGCTTGAGGAAGTGATGCGTCATAAAAGTTTTGCTCCTCTCCTGTTTCTGTTTCTACTACTTGATAAATAGTTGACATAATTTTAATAAATTTTAATTAATTTTTTCAGTTTGTTGTTTTGGGGGACGGGCAGATGTTTTTGCTACCCGTCCCCTCGGCTTGTTACTTTTAATCGAGTGCTACCGCATCTACGATGTCCAACGAGTTCACCATTGGGTCAATGTCGAAGTGTTCTGCAAGGAAGTCTTCAAAAACTCCCAAAACTTCTTCCAGTTTTTCTTCTTTAGTTCCTTCCCAGATGGTCGGCTCGATTGTAATTTTGATGTTTTGATTCATAGTTTTTATTCTTCAAGAGTGAATAACCATATTGCGAAAATAAAAAAATAAACGAATACCATTAATCAATATATTCCTCCTCATCGTAATCATCATCGTATTCATCATCGTATTCAGTAGTATCACCGTCTGTATAAACCCCATAATAAGGTTTGGTAATCTCAGCGTCATCTTGAACCTCGATCTCTTCGACAATCTCGTACATAGATACTCGTAGCTTTTGGCAAGCGGAGTCCTGTGGTACGCTAACTGCGTCAGCAGGATTGAAACGAACCATCAGAAGTTTGCCGTCTCCTGCCCAACTTTTAGCGTAATCAAACGAACCAACGTGTAGACCGTGAGAACATTGGTTGTTACGGTTATCGTCAACACAACGGCGCATTACTTCAATAGTATCACCAACGCGATTCATAATTTGACCGCGATCATTAACTTCTCCTTGCAACACAGTTGTTTGGGTGTTGCCAGACTTTGACCAGCCATCATCAGCTACACCCTTGTAGGCGATAACATAGCCTTCATCATCGATAGGAAGAGACTTGTAGGATAGGAAGTCGTACAATTCATCGACAGATGACTTGCTTGGGTTGTCTAGCAAATTTTTAATAAATTTAATAAAAGGTGCAGACGTTGACATTCCAGATTCAAGCAATTCAAGAAGCTTATCAACAACAGCTCCGTGTAAACGCTCGGCGTAATAATAAACCGCGCCATCTTTAATTGATAACTCGCCATCAGAAAACTCTTTGATGGAGGTCTTGATGTCTAGGTAATTGATTGCGGTTTCAAAGTCTCCATTCAACAACGCCTTCTTGAACGGCGCGAAGTTAGGTTGACTTGCTGACAGTGTGTAAGGCTTGCCCTCATAGATGAGAGTTGCGCTTGTTTCTGACACGATATATGGTATGTTTTCCATTTTGTTTTCTTTTCTTTGGGTTTTTGTTTTAGTGAAGTTAATGCACTACTTATAATAGCTTACTTAATGATCTTGTCAATAGCAAAATCAAATGTTTATTGAAAAATGTTGCCTACTTAGGAGAGAACCACCTCTCCCAAGTAGGACTTTCTATGATAACTACCAGTTCTTGATATAATCAACAACGTCCGATAGGTCTTGATTTACATCGAGGGCTGAACCTCTTACCAAACTCTTCATTAAGGGATATTTTTTATCAAAGTCGCTCACGGCTTTCTTTTCTTTTGTGATTTTCGGTTCGACAAGTTCAAGATCAAGCAAAACTTTTTGCCATGGTAGCTCTTTGGTAAACAGACCATCTCTTGTTTTAAAGACATTTTTTAAATTTTTAATAATTTGATTTGGTACTGTTTTTTCGCACAATTGATTTGTGAAGTTGCAAAGGCTTGAGTGATTAAAACCGAAACGCTCGTAAAGAGTTTTTTGAATTGCCACACAATTCACCTTGTCTTGAACCTCAGTGGAATTTTTGACCCAATCAACGTAAACGCTTTCGAGCGGAATCCAATTACTCATCTTTGCTACCTTCTTTAAGGAAGAACTGCGGACACCGTAAACATTTTTGAAGTCTGGGTTGATGCTCATTAAGGAGAGGACAAACTTTCTGTTAGATAAAGGGCTATCACCATCACGCCCAAACGCTTCGCCGTCGAGCTTCTGGAATTTGTTGGCGTGGTATCGAACGTAATAATACGTTTCGCTATCTGGTAGGTCTTCTTTTTGAGCTTTCCAAACATCTGACTGTTTGTAGCACGGTGCATCAATATCAAACAACAGAATATCTGCACTTGCAAGCGAAGAACCTAAAGACCTTTTGGTTGCTGTACGCTTGGTTTTGGTTCGCTCGCATTCGGAGAGAAGTTTTACCTTGGCAGACTTCATTAGCTTGAAGCGTTTGAGTAGAGACTTTTTAGCTTCTTCTGTTTCGCTAATGATAACAATAGCTTCTTGTTCTTGTTCACCCACAAACGACAAGCGGTTTGCAAGTGCGCGAGGAGTTGCACCATCGTCAATAATAAAAGTTTTGTCTTTAGATGGAGAAAAATAAGAACTGTTAATCCAACGAGGATTTGAGAAACCTAATTTACCGTTACGATTAGATGAAACTTTTGTAATTTTAAGTCCCTCGGCTCTAAACAAATCGCCGCTAACTTCTTCGCCACCAAATTTACTTGTGTCAAAATCTACGGACACAGCGTCTTTTGAGAAAAACCTACCATACTTCGCCACAATGTCGTGTTGAATTTTCGAGGCTTCGTACAAGCAATCGCACGAATCAAATTGGGCTTTTAGTCGCTTTTGTAGTGCCGCCGCAATCCTATCGGATGCTTTTTTGAGTTTTTCAACGGTGCTATTGTTGTATTCTAAAGCCTCACGACTGTGATGGAGCTTAAACTCACCAATATCTGCTTTATATACCAAACCCTTTACAAAGTTTTTATAGTCGTCCCTGTTTACAGGATACATGATGCCTCCCATAAGGATGTGAGGGTTGTTGCATTCTGCGTGTTGAGAAGTTCTATAATAATAATCGCTTGAGTCTTCAAAAAAATCAAATACATCGCATGAAATTTCTGGCTCGATATAATCAAAGGAATTATTCTTGACATTAAGATTATCCCGTAGGTATCGAGAGAAGTTTTTAAATTTTAAATTAAAATTCTCGATGTGTTGGTTTTCGATAGGTACTTGTACATAGATACCATTAGCCTCTCCAGAATTTGACTCAGAGCAAAGGCGACTGACAACTGTATCGTCGTTTTCGTCAACACGAATTGAGTAAGATGTTTTGGAGTCTCCATTGACAGAGATAACAACAAAAGATTCTGTGTACGATAAAGGTGCAAAGCGTCCGATACCGAAGCCGCCGATTGCATTGTTGCTACCGCGCTTAGTTGACTTACCGTACTTAGTGTACAGACCCATCATATCTTCTTCGCTCAAGCCTGTACCGTAATCACGAACGATAAAGTTCGGCTCGATCTTTGTGGGAAGCTGAACATCGACCTTCTTGCCGCCGCTAACGTCAATAGCGTTGGCGATAATCTCACGCATTGTGGCGAGAATTGTGTCGGAGTAGTTGTTGCGGAGTAGGCTCGCAATGTAGCGCATATCTTCTGCATCAATTGAGCAAGATGTGGATTGAAGATTGGAGGACTGACTGATGTTTTTTGTTTGGTTTGTAATTATCATGCTCATCAATATGGCATAATTTTTGATAATGTCAACCCATAAAATAAAAAAAGCAGTCGCAAATTGCGACCGCTTTCGTAAATGACTGAAAATTAACGACTTACGACGCTACTTTTTTTTGTCTACTTGACCGATTTCCTTGCCCAAAGCAATTGCGCGATCTACTGTGTCCTTGTTATTAGCGGCTGTAAGCGAACCCACAACGAAACCAGTGACAAGACACACTACTGCTGTAATAATTACTGTAATCATAATTTTTTTAAAATTTATTTTTTATTTTTTGGAGTAGTCTTTTTGACTGCCTTCTTAGTAGCTTTCTTAGTAGCTTTCTTAGTAGCTTTCTTTTTAGGCGATTTGCCACCAACCCACGCCTCGTTTTGAGGTGTGCTTGGGTCATCAGCAACGAACCTGCCCTTTTTAGTTCTAGTTCTTTTTGCTTTTGGTTGAGGCTCAATAGGTTTAACCTTCTTTAGTGCTTTATCTACGAAATAAAGTACAACGAGTGCTAGGATAATATATATTACTGTCATAATGTTTTATGTTAAATTTGTTTTGATTATTTTCTACCTGCTGGTGTGAAATAAAATCCAATTATTGCTCCGAGGATCGTGATGCTGGTAAGCGCGATGTGTCCTGTTGTAATTGCGACTGTCGCTCCTTGATTGATGGGGAATTTAATAAATCCCCAGAATAAATTAAATTCCGTGAGGTGTGCTGGTGGGATAAACGTGATGAGTTCGACACTTGGGTAGAGAGTGCAGAGTATTGAGACTGTGGCAAAGTTGAGCATCCCGATAAGAGCAATAATCCTACGAGTAGAACGCGTATAGATTGACGCTTCATCAGTGCCGCCGAAAACAGATTCTTGAAACTTGATGTCGGCTTCTCTGAGTTGCATCTCTCTAATAAGGTCTCTTTTTTCACGCGATTCCCTAGCCGCTCCGACGCGATCAACGATACCCGCAATAATTTTGAGCATTGATCCCATACCCGTTGCGCCGAGCGTCGATAATAACATTGTAATGAGTCCGAACATATCATATGTTACACTTTATTTGTCTTTTTTTAAATTAGCGAGCGTTTTTGGCGTAAATCTTATACCTAATCTACCCACATTTTCGTCTTTTGTTGCAGCCCAACCCTCAAATTCGATTGAATCTTCTGTAATTACGTGATTATAAGATTGATAATAAAACCTTTCTTCTCCTATTTTTAAATCAAAATGGTCTTTGTCTACCGAAATTAAAGAACCTGCGCCTTCTAAGTCTTTATATTCTTCTAGTAGCTCATTTGCTCCTATTACTTTTATTTGCCCCTCCATATATTGTAATTTACACTATTTTTTCCACACTTGGTGAGGTAAGTCTAGGACATCACTCATCTTAATAATAGATATTAAATCTTTGCGACCTTCACGTTGATAACCTTTATATAAAGCATCTTTACTATTTGTCACTTTCTTACTCAAATCGCATTTGACTTGACACATACCTAACAAATAATTTCGTTTGATTAGAATAAAGTCTTTATTTCGCTCAAAAGCTATTACATCCGTTTGACCACGAAGCCAACCCTCTCGACCTTGAACATTGAGAAATTCAACCCAAATTAGTTCGTCCTGTTCTTGTGAATCAGAACGGTTAATCTTCTTTTTCGCTTTTACATCAATAGTGCCAAAATTACTGAAGTAATCAATATGTCTGAACTGTTCTTCTCTGTCTGCTTTCCTATAATTAGGATCGCGTTGACGCAGAAGGGGGGCAAACTCTTTTTCGACTCGTTGACCACGATTCCAGCTTGATGTGTTTTTCCATTTACTCATATATATATCTTATTTGCGTTTTTTTAAATTGTCAAGCGATTTTAACTTTCTTTCACAAATAAACCATCTACCATTTTACCTTTGCGGTTTTTGATTTCATTGTAAGCCATTTCCAAACAAACTAAAGATTCAAGATCAACAGCTTTTGCGAGGAGGATAATCGTGACAAGCATATCACCAATACCATCTGCGACTTCATTCATGATTTCAGAACGAACAATTAAATTATCTGAACCTTTGTGTGCGTCCAGTTTTTTAAGAGCCTCAAGCGTTTCGTCAAGCTCTTCTTGGGTTTTACTTATTTGCTTGATCGCGTTTGAGTTTTCAAGGATATTTCTATCCTTCGCCCATTGAATTATTTTTTCTTCTAGTTCTTCGTATTTCATAATTTACATTGTCTCCAAGCATTCTTTCCAATTCTCTTTGATTGATTCTTCGTCTTCAAATTTTTCTCTTTCTTCGTGCCATTCTGGATTAATCCATCCAACTTTGGCATAATAACCTTTTCCCCTCGTATCTACGTATTCATCGTTGAGTTCTAGTTTTTCGCCATTGTAGTAAAGGTCTTGAATAAATTCTCCAAAATCTGTTTCAATAACAGTAGCGGAAATAAGTTTTGAATCGAAATCTTCAGCTTCTACTTCCCAACTGCAAAAATCGCCTTTTTCTGCACTGTGAAAAATAAGTACTGGGACTGAACCATTTTCAGAGTCGGTTATATAAGCTTCGCGCCCCATAAGGCAACTTACTGGTATGTCCTCTTCAATCTCTACCTCTTCTCCATCCTTAATTTCGTAAGCGGTCAAATTAGAATCGGAATACATTCCGAAGACATGCTCTAAATCAGCATCATCATAGAAGGTATCTAAAGCCTCTTCAATTAAGTCTGGCTCTCCTTTACTTTCCCATTTATTTACAAAATCTGCGTCTTTAGTGCAGAGTGCGTACTCGCCGCCATAACCAGCAGCTAGAATTTTGAATTTTCTTTTCATTTATTATTTAAAAAATTTTTAATATGTTTTTCTTTTATTTGTGATTGATTTATTTGGTTGTACACAGAGATGTATTCTTTGGGTAACAGCTTAACGCGTCCATCTTCAAATTTAATTAGGATGTTGTTCGCCCCAACAAAATGTTTAAATTTAATACTCATCTGGATCGACTTCAAATACTTCTCCGCCAGAGATTACATTTATATGGTATTCATCATGCCAAAACAATGCGTCGATAGCTTGCTGTACTTCGAGAGGAACATTATCGCGCTCGTCAAACTCGGTGTCAGCGCCATTACAATCTTCCACTCTGTAAGCTGTATATACTACGCCATCAACCTCCACGACTAAAGTGTGAACAGTTTTTTGATATGTTAATTCTGGGGGTTTTACTATTTTTACTTTTTTCATAATTTATATACTTTATTTGCAATTTTTAAAATTGTCAAGCGAATTTTTGATATTTATTCTACTTCATATTTTGAACACTTATCAATACACTCCGTGAATGTATCTTCGAATCCGTCTTTATCATTATTCCAACCATTAAAAAAATAATCAAATAGCCAATCACGAATTTCTTCATAATCCATACCTTCGATCCATTTCTCTTTCTTGATTTTAGCTACAAGCTTATCCAAATACTGGTCTTGAATCTTACTCAATTCTTGGATAAATTCTCCAGTCTTAAATGCTTCGTCGTCTAGTTCTGCTTTGATTTTTACTTTCATAGATATATTATATAAGTGTTCCAATTAAACTGGCTAGTTAACCCACGCTGGAGCTTTATACCCATAGTCTTTTACTGTAAGGTAGTATGTACCTACTTTGTCTGTATCAGCTTTAATCTTTGTGACAATTAATCCGTCTAAGTCCTTATGCACATCACCGAGATTTGTACCTACAGCAATATATGGACCGCCACTTGGATCAACTGAATGTAGACTACCATCATCATTTCGAGAACATCCAACATGACCATCGTCCTTAAAGGAATACTCAATGCAATCCTTAGCTATAATAGTGAATTTTCGTTCCTCATTGTATCGGCTTAGAATCGAGATTGTTTCCCCTTTTCCTAGATAACACATAGCATCTTCTTCTTCCATTTTATCATCTGGATAAAGATGCTCTGTCATTTCTCGACCTTTTTCAAAGAAGCACTTACCTACAGAATCTGGATGATACCCTGCGGCAACGCACAGACCGTACAACTTCTCGGTCAGGACAGTCATCCCCATTGAATCGTGTTTACTTTCGTATGTAACCTTTTCTTCGTAATGCTCTATTGTAATTTTCATAATGTTATTATATACTATTTTAGTAACTTAATTTATAGACAGCTTAACCAAATACAGAGGCATACAAAAATGCACACTGAAAATACGCCAATAGCAATCTTCTCGATTAATTCGAGCGGCCCATCCTTGGTCCTTTGTTCGTTAAATGATTTTTTCATAATTATTTCTTCTTCTCTGGATTGACATTAACTACCCACCACACAAATCTACAGAATGCAGCAACTGAAACTACTGCGGTGATTATATATATTACTTCACTCATAATCTTTCCTCAAATTCAAGTTGTATATTTAAAGACCTCATTGCATATTTAGCAACGTGATTCAATGCTTCCACATCTTCATACTCAACATATCGATTCCCGATAGTTCTCATATAGCAACCTTCGTTGTCTTGCATGATCCAACAGAGAGTAATACAAGTTTCCCTGTCTAAGCTCTCGCTATAAGTCCAAGCAACAATCTCGGCGCGGCGGTCCACGGTTGCTGGTCTAAATTCAACATCTTTATATCTCATCATGATTGTTTTATATTTACAGTCATTTCTTGTCCAGATTTTTTTTGATAGCCTTGTCAATCTTTGGAGTCACCAAATGACCGACATGATCGTTGTGGACAAGTGCGCCGCTTGAGCGTCCCATGAGTTTTCTCTTTGTTGGATTCGGCGCTCTTAAATCAGCACCTGGTTTTGTTTTTTTAGACATACAACATATAATGCCTAAAATTTAATCAATGTCAACAAAAAAAGTTTGGTTTGCTGCTTTTTTCTTTATTAAGATAATTTTTTAAAATTAAATAAGCCTCTTGTATTGTTTTGGGCTTCCACTCTGGATTAACTTCACGCATTTCTGGGAGAGCTATTTTCTCAAAATATGTTTTGCGCAAATCAGTTATTTCGCCAGATTCAACAAAAGATTCAAGCATACAATAAGTTGATTGAAGGTTTTTATGTGTTTTGTCCAAAGGTTTCATAGATAATAAACTCTGGTTGGTTATCTTTGGATTTGTACTTATTTGGGAAGACGGTTACTGGCATCTTCTTGCCATCAATAACGACGTATCCAGCGAGATACTTGCCGTTTTTCCCATCTTTCTTCCAGAAAGCGCCGCGTTGTTGATCGGTCCATGTAGTATTCATATGTGCAATTATAGCACATAAAACAACGTTGTCAAGTTAAATTCTTCCAAGCATTTTCACAATGCTTTTTATCTCTAAATAAAAAATTAATAAATTTATAAAATTTTCCTCTTACTGGTAAATTTAATTGTTGCCAGTAGCCACAGTAGGCAGAAAAAGTTAGATTAGCATTTAAGCCAAAAACCGAGGCTAGTCCTTGCGACACAGCCTCGGCTAAATTCCAATAGTAAGACTTACCTCTCGATTTCGAGGGGTCAGCTTTTATAGTTATTCTCATTACCAAACAATAGCACTTAATTCTGCGAAACTAGTGGCGTTAGCGATTGCTTCGTTAAGTTCTTTTTCACGAGAAAATGCTGCCGACTTTCTTTGAATACCTTCCGAAATTGCTGTTTGAAACTGAGCCTTTGAAATTGTATTATACGAACCATCGGCGTTCTTATAATCTGGGAAAGAGCCGCCGTCTGGCAGGATTTCGATAATTGTTTTTGTGTCGATGATGGTTTCTAGGTCGGCCTTAAATTGAAAACCATCACTAGTCGTGAGAATAGAGTTGTATTCCGCATCTCTAGCTCTTTTAATCTCTGCAAACTTTCTAGATTTAAACATATCGGGATATTCAATAAATCTTTCTTCTCGTCGCTCCAGTCGTTCGATCTCCATCTTTTCTTGAAAAGTAACAACGTTATTGTTAATCAGGAAAAGTGGTTCGTCCGAAGACTCAAAAGTTGCAGCCTTCGCGTTCGAGATTTGAACGACTTCTTCAGAATTGGTATTATAAGAGCCATCTTCGTATGCATCTTCTTGCACTTCGATGATTCGTCTTGTTTCGATGTTAATTAGGGCGTTTTTCATAATTCGTTGATCCAGTTAAATTTTTGGTTAAGTTGTTCTGAGAGTTGGCGGCCAAGTGTTTCGTGCCAATCTTTTTTTAGTGGTTTTACTTCTTGGCGAATAACATGGTCTCCATATGGGAAACCTACATCATTTTCTTTGGTGTATTGTTCTACGTTGGAAGTGTTGTGAATGAAAGGTTCTTCTCTAAGAAACTCCCATACATTATTCATTACACTTTGTGGGTCTTCTGTTAAGTCTTCAGCATGAACAAACATTAATCTATCACCAAATCTTTCGGCAGCTTCATGTAATCTCTCGATTGCAATACCAATTGGAGGGCTTTGCAGCCAACCTTGAGCGCGTTTATCGATAGTTGTCCAGCTTTGTGGGTTCTGTTGCTCCACTCCGTTAAAAACTTCTGGGTGCTGCTGGCGTTTCTTTTCCATGCTGGAAAGAATGCCGCGTATATCGCGGACTGGCACAAGAACCTTTGCGTCTGGCCACACCTTAAAAAGTTGATCTAGGTGACCAATCCAAGAGCGGCACTTGTCTACAACTACAGGGCGGTCTGTGATACTATTAAATGCGTTCTCACATCCAGCCTTAACGTAATCCAAATACATAGGCTCAAGAACTTTTTCCATATCCACTGCCTTTGCCTCTTCAGTCTGAAAGACTTGGCGAGCTATGTAGCCAATTTCGTGCAAGGCGCTTGTTGGTGTAGCGTGGACCCTTGGGTTCTGCGCTAGAAGATTGCAGAGCAGCGTGGAGCAAGCTCTTGGAAGACCAGATACGAAATGTATTTTTTTACTCATATTTTTATGATATATCTAAGTCTTTAAAAGTCAACTATAAATCGGAGACGACCGTCAAACCTCCATATGTAGTTTCGTACCCTGTTGCTCCTACTGGGACGTGAATTGTTGAAGCCGCTACACCAGAAAACACATCAGAACCCAAGGCAGGAGCAGTTGTAGCTAGGCAGTTGATTGTAGCCAGGCTAGCGCAGTTATAGAATGCTTGACTCCCGATGCTGGTGACGCTGCTGGGAATGGTGATGCTCGCCAAGCTAGTGTTAATAAATAGTGTAGCCTCAATGCTTGTAAAGTCAACATTATTTGGGAGGGTAGCGCTTTCTAAGATACTGGAGTAACCGAATGCGTAAGACCCGATACTGGAGACGCTGTCAGGGATGATAATGCTCGTCAGGACGTTGCATCTACTGAATGCGCTAAAACCGATGCTGGTGAAGTTAACGTTATTTGGGAGGGTGACGCTCGTAAGGCTATTGCAGTAACCGAATGCGTAAGACCCGATGCTGGTGACGCTGTCGGGAATCGTGACGCTCGTCAGGCCGCAGTTATAGAATGCGTTAGACCCGATGCTGGTGACGCTGTCGGGAATGTTGATGCTCGTCAGGGAGGGAACGTCACGGAATGCGTAATTCCCGATGCTGGTGACATTACTTCCAATGTAGACGCTAGTTAATGTCGTGTTACCATCATAACCATCTAAATCAGTAATAGTTGTAAGATTTCTAGTCTGTGTTACGCCAGCCTGAATATCTGTAGTGAATGGCACAAGAGATACCTTTTCCGCATCACTCAGAGGAAGATCTGCCAACTTAATCTTTTTGGTCTGATTTAAATCGCTGTCTACTAGTGGTAGCACATCGATTGCTGGATCAGCTGAAGTTAATTCTGTTAGTTGTGATATTTTTTTGTCTGCCATGATTTTTAAAGATTAAATTATATTAACAGCCAACTATAAATCGGAGACGACTGTCAAGCCTCCATATGTAGCCCCGTATCCTGTTGCTCCTACTGGAACGTGAATCTCTGTAGCCGCTACACCAGAAAACGGATTAGAACCCAAGGCAGGAGCAGTTGTAGCTAGGCAGTTGATTGTCCCTAGTAGTGTACAAAACTGAAAGGCTTCCTGTCCTATGCTGGAGACACTGCTGGGAATTTCAACAGTTGTCAAAACATTGAGGTTGCGGAATGCTTTAAGACCTATAGTCGTTACGGTATTGGGTATGGTCAAACTCAGTAAAGCCCTAAGTTCAGCGAACGTGAATTGCTCAATGGTAGTAAAGCCAGCGTTGTTTGGGAGGGTGAGACTTTCTACCCTGTCACAGCCTTGGAATGCTCTTAGTTTGATGGTGGAAACGCTGTCTGGGATGGTGATGCTGGTAAAGTCGCAGTTTTGGAATGCGCCATTCCCGATATAGGTGACGCTGTCGGGAATGTTGACGCTCGACAGGCTGCTGCATTGATAGAATAAGAAATTCGCGATGCTGGTGAAGCCAACATTATTTGGAAGAGTGGCGCTCGCGAGGTCAGTGCAGTTTTGGAATGCACCAATCCCGACAGTGGAAACACTGTTGGGGATGATGACACTCGTCAGGCTGCAGTCACGGAATGCTTCATTCCCAATGCTAGTGACGCTGTCAGGAATGATGACGCTCGTCAGGATGGTGCAGTTATAGAATGCGGAACTCCCGATAGTTTCGACGCTGTCGGGAATGACGATACTCGTCAGGCTAGTGCAGGTATCGAATGCGCGATCCGCGATGCTGGTGACGCTATTGCCGATGGTTGCGCTCGCGAGGCTAGTGCAGAAACGGAATGCGTCATTCCCGATGGTTTCGACGCTGTCGGGAATGACGATACTTGTAAGAGATCCGCAACCGCCGAACGTATCTCGCTCAATCGAGGTAAACGCAGGATTATTTGGAAGCTTGACACTCGTTAGCGCAGAGTAATAGAATGCGAAACTTCCGATGGTGGTGACGCTGTCGGGAATCGTGACGCTCTGATTTGCTAAATTAGTTCCTGCAAAACTACTATTGCTAAACGCCGCAAATCCAATGCTGGTTACATTAGTCCCAATATAAATACTATCTGGTTGATTTGTATTGTAGAACCCATCTGAAGAAGTAATAGTTGTAAGATTTCTAGTTTGCTCCACGCCAGCCTGAATATCTATCGTGTATGGGTATGCGGTATCTTCAGAGGCATCACTAAGCGGAAAGTTGGCTAATTTAATTTTTTTAGTTTTACTTTCGCTGGAGTCTACAACTGGTAAAAAATCTACTGCCGAGTCTGCTGAAGTTATTTCTGTGAGGTCTGATATTTTTTTGTTTGCCATTGTGGGTTTACTTTATATTATGTTAACGTTCACGTTTGTGTTTCCGCCAATTGTTTGGCCAGATCCAGCTGTCCAACCAAGTCCAGCTGGCGCGTTTATAGTAAGAGGGGAATTTGTGTTAGTGAAAACATTATCTAGGCCATTTATAATAGAAAAATCTACATTGCAGTTAATTGTCGCTAAGTTAACGCAATTACGAAAAGCGTTATCCCCAATACTAGTCACACTGCTGGGAATGGTTAAGCTGTTCAGGGCATTGCAGTTTTGAAGTGCGCTAAGCCCGATGCTGGTAACGCTGTCTGGAATATTGATACTTTGGATAGCGGAGCAGAGCCGAAATGCATTTTGACCGATACTTGTGATACCGTTAGCGATGGTTACATCCGTCAGGGCATCGCAACGAATGAATGCGGATAACCCAATGCTGGGAACATTGCTCCCAATATAGATACTAGTTAAAGTAGTGTCGTCGCCGTAATACTGATTATAAGTCAACGAAGCAGTAATATTTCGTGTTTGCTCCACAGTGCCGTGAAAGTCTGTAGTATACGTATACACATGGTTTTTGGCCGAATCGCTCAGTGGCAAATTACTAAATCTAATCTTTTTGGTCTCATCTGCGCTGGTATCTACAACAGGTAAGAGGTCAGTTGCTGCGTCAGCTGAAGTTAGTTCCGTAAGTTCTGATATTTTTTTGTCCGCCATAGTATTTATTACACTTACGCGCTAAATAAAAACATATTTTGTTAAAAATTAAATTTTACAGTTTTTTTGTTTTGTGATTCTGAGATTATTTCTGCTTTAAAGTGTTTTTGTGCCATCTTTACCCATTTATCGTATTTTTCGCGTTTTATAAGATTGGCATACATTTCATCAAAACCGTAAACGTTTTTTACTTCCTTTACGTGGTTTTTAAATTCATTAACTAGCGTAGAGTGCATAGGCACGGTTGGATCTTTAAAAAAGAACTCAAAAAAACAAACTTTATCATTTATTTTTTTAAAACAGGTAAAACCTAACCTATTTCCTTTTGAATCAAAAAACACAAAACATAAGTTTTGCGGTACAATTAACTTTTCTAAAAATTTAGCTGCCGTCTGTCTTTTGAGCCTCCTGTTTTTTGAAATTAAGGGTACTCCAGACATTTTGATTTTTTTTTGTATTGACACGATTCCGCTTAAAACAAAGTCGTAATCTGAATTGTTGTATTTTTTAATCATTAAATTTAATTATTGTCTTTTTTAGTTGGTTTTTTCTTAAGATTGTTGGTTTGAATATCTTCATAACAAACCTTTTGTATGAATCAAATTTTAATCTTGGACCAAGAGCGCACAAAATAACATCTTTGTTGTTTTCTCTTTTTACTTCTTTAAATATTTCTAGTAGTAAGTTTTTTATTTTTAAGTTAAACCTTTTCTTTGGGTATTTACACGCAATCAATAGGTCTAATCCATCTGATCTGATTTGGCTTTCCGAGAAACAAGCAAACCCAAATATCCGTTCATCACAAAAACCCACGTATGTTTGGCTTTTTTGTATAATTTTTTTAAATTCATCTCTCAAATATATATCTACAAAAACAGGATTTTTTCCATCCGTCAAATTTGAGAATGTCTCTATTTTAGTTTCTTCTTGAAATTTTAAAAATATTTTATAAATCTCGTTGTAATGTTCCTTTTTAAATTTATGATAAGAGTAATTCATGTGTAATATATAAATATGGGAAAAGGTATCAATAGTAAAGTATTTTCGGAAATATTAGATTTAGAGCCTACGGCTTTGATAGATTTGTATGCACTATACTACGATTATCAAAACGATTCTCAAGCTGTAATTTACTTTCATGGGGGATCTAATGGGTTGGCTAAACCTATTGTTTTCGATAGTCAAGAATATATACCTATACCAGTTGAAGCTGATGGGTTTGAGGTATTGGGTGATCAAGGGTTGCCAAGACCCAAAATTAGAATATCTAATGCTGGGTTATATGTTTCTTCGCTTCTTAGAAAATACGACAACCTCAATGGAGCAAAAGTAATAAGAAGAAGAACTTTTGTTAAGTTTCTAGATGACGCTAATTTTCCTAATAATAAAAACCCTTGGGGAGAAGCCGATCCAAACGCAAAACTTGGAGATGAGAAGTTCTTTATATCTAGAAAAATACTCGAAAATAAGATGTTAGCGGAGTTTGAATTGGTTTCGAGTTTAGAATTAGAAAATGTCAACATTCCCAACAGGGATATTTCTGCGAGATATTGTAATTGGATTTATAGAGGATACGGATGTAGGTATGGGTATAAATCTTCAAGCTTATTAGATGGATTTGATAGACCAGTATCTGATATAAGAGATAACTCTTTCGTTATTTCAAGCGCAACTAATTGGCAGTTAAATGGGGATATTTTCCCTATAAATAAAACAGCCGCAGATATACATGGCACACAGGGGGTTTTAAGTAACCAAGGGAGATGGGAAACTGGAAGCAATACATACCAAGTCGGAGATTACGTACACGTAGTAAGCGATAGAGTTGCAAATTCTCAAGGATTTACTGCTAATTATTTTCAAAACCATCCAGTATATTTTGTTTGTAAATCTGGTCATAGTCCCACCTCCAACGATTTCAAACCTACCAAAAGAAGTGATCTTTGGGTGAAGGACGAATGTTCTAAGAAATTATCTGCATGTAAATTGAGGTATGATAATGAAGATTTTGAGGGAGAGGACGGAATAAATACCAATCAAACATTACCTTTTGGTGGTTTTCCTGGAACCGATAATTTTAGCTACTAATGATTGCAAAAAAAATACAAAAACTAGCATTTAAAAGACCGAACGAAGAGGTTTGTGGTTTTATTTATCTGAAAGACGGAGAATTCAATGTTTTAGAAGTAGAAAACATGGCGGAAGATAAAAGCTGTGAATTTTATATTTCAGCTAAGAGTTTTTTGTATGCGAAAGAAAACAACAACTTGGTGGCTGTATTCCATTCTCATCCAATAGGGAATGAAGAGTTAAGCGAATATGACAAAAATTGTTCAGAAGCTACCTGTATGCCATTTGTAGTATTTTCTAATAAAACGGGGAGGTTCTTTGTTTATGAACCAGAATTTTTAGATGCAGATAAGGATCTGATAGAAAGACTTAAAAAAGAGTTATGAAAGTAAAATTACACGGAGTATTATCCCATAAATTTAAGGAAGAAATAGATTTCCCGTTTGAAGTTCATAAGTCTTTAATATTTGATGCTTTAAGCGCTAACCTAAGTGGTTTTAAATTATTTATACAACGCAAAGCTCAAGATGGAGTGGTTTTTGAAATAGTAGAAACAGATCAAAATTATGATATAGTTCCTATTATTTGTGGAAATATCGGCTCACTTAGCGCGTTAGGCGGGCAATTATTCATGAATGCCGCAATGGGTTTAACTAAGAGTTTCGCTATTGGTGGTATTTTAAGTATGCTTTCACCTTCAGAAGAAGATTCCTCTAGCGCTGTAGATGAATCTGTTGTTTTGCAAAGCACTAGGTTTTCAAATTTAGAAAACAAAGAGGGGCAAGGATCCAAAGTTCCTGTCGGTTATGGAAGGCTGAGAATCGCAAGTAAATTAGTCATGCAATATACAGAACCCCAATCTTGGGCAGAAAAAAGAGAAATAGAAAATGTATCAGATTTTTCATCCATTAATGAAGAATATATAAATCCCGCAACATAATGAAAACAAAAATAATACTACACGGAAAGTTATCTAAGAGATTTGGGAAAAGTTTTGAGTTCTTCAACGTGGGCAGTTTGAAAAATGCAGTTTCTGCAATAAATTCTATCCATCCCGAATTTAAATCACATCTTATAGAACAATCCCAAAGAGGCATTAATTACCAAATTTTAGTAGATAGAAATCTTGTTCAAAATGTTAAGAGTTTCAAAGGCGTAAAGCCTCAGTCTACGATTGAAATTGTACCTTGTATCAGTGGGTGTGATCCAACGACTATTATAGTAACTTTGGTATTTAATCTTATTATGGCTGGAATACAATATCTATTATTTCCTCCAGAAGCTTTAAACGAAAGAAGGATAGAGGCTTCGATTAAAGGAGAGAGTTACATATTTTCCACTCCAGATAATTTAGCAAGGCAGGGGCAAGCGCTTCCGTTGGGTTATGGTAGATTAAGGATTGGTTCTCAGATAGTCAGTTCTTATATTACAAATAAAAATTTATCTAACAATGTGTTTGATAATAGTGATTTCGGTTACACAGACAATATTAAAAATCAAATTTCAGAATTCTTAAATTTAAGTTTATTAAAGAATGATTATCGGTAAATGAGGATACTCAAAAATAGGATTTTAAAATCTTTTCGGGGAAAGGGCAGTAAGGGTGATGCGGAAGTTAATTACTCATTGCTTAACCAACCAGACGGAAATTTTTTACAAAGTAACGACTTCGTTAAGAGTTTGGATTTGTTATGCGAAGGCGAAATTGAGGGTTTTGTTAATCCGCAAGGATATTCTGTAGATGGAATTCTAGCTCTTCAAGCCGTTTACTTAGACAATGTCCCTATATTAGAAGTTTCAACAAAATCAGATAAAATAAAAAGACAAATAATTGATAGTATTGGGCCCGCAATCACTATATTAGGTGATAACCCAGCAACTATTGAAGTGGGTACTACTTATATAGATGATGGTGCGGTTTCCGATGGAGGTGAAACCGTTACCCAAACTAGTAATGTTAACACAGCTATATTGGGTGTTTATGAAGTTGTTTTTTCGGCAACCGACGCCCTAGGAAATGTTGGAACAGAAACTAGAATTGTAAATGTCGTAGATAGTGAAGCCCCTGTTATTACAGTATTGGGCGCTAATCCAGTGACAGTCCCAGTTGGCCAAAGTTATGTTGATTTGGGTGCGACTGTTGTCGGCGGTTTTGATATAATCACCACAAATAATGTTGATGTGAGTGCTCAAGCAGTGTATTTGGTTATTTATGAAGCAACCGATGATTCGGGCAACACAGGCAGAGCCATCAGAACTGTTAATGTCGTTGACAATATAGCTCCAATTATAACTGTCTTGGGTGATAACCCTGCCTCAATAGTGGTGGGGGATACGTACGTTGATGCTGGCGCAACTGCCGATGGGGGCGAAACCGTTACTTCAAGCAATAATATCAATACAAACCAAGCAGGCACATACACCGTTAATTATTTCGCAACCGATGTTTGGGGCAATACAGGGACAGCAACCAGAACTGTCGAGGTATTAGGGACAACGATAGGGTTTTATGGGTTTGGGTTCACTGTCCCTTTAGACGGTTTTGCAACATATGATGCATCCGATGGGGGTTATGTTGCATTTAATAACACTTCAACAGGAGCCCGAATGATATTGTTTAAGCTCGGCGACGGCAGATGGGAAATTAAATATAGCGCCAATTACGGCAACACGTTTGTAAATACGTACTATAGAACAACCTCAAGCTATGTGAGTTCCAATCCTAGAATCATACCACAAAGCGATTGGATTTATTTGGGACCGAGCACCGCCAGTTCAAACGGTGGGTTGATTGTTGACCCCTCAGAAATTCCAAACCCTTCTTATATAACCGATGCAACTTGGTTCCCTAATAGTATGGATAACCAGACTTTCGTTGCCGTGCCGAGGAACACCAATTTTGGCTCTGGCGATCTGAACAATTGGCTTAATAATTCGGCGACAAACTACTTCATTGGTTTATGGTTCGTAAGTGGTAGTTATTATTGGAGGATTACGTTTGGGCAGAGCATTTTGTTTCAAAGCCAAGCTCTCAACCCAAATAGTGCTGCTGACAAGTTGATAATCTTGGATCCAAGTTTAGCATCGTGGCCCACTAAACTTTCCACTAACTACGTTGTGGGTACGTTAACATAATAATACACTATGAGTAGTCAAATTAAATCTGGTTATAATTTCCAAAATGTATCTGTCAATTACAGATACGGGGCAGAGCGAAGCTCCGCTATACCTGGTTTTAAAAAGCCCGTAAACCAAAAAGATATTAAATTCGGTTTGGCGGGTAAATCTTTAGGGCCAGGTGTTAATCTTGGCTTAACAAGAGCTGTGGTAAATCCTCTTTTTGAAGAATACGAAGAGGTACAACTATCCGAAGGTATTTATGGAGGTTTTGATCCAGAAGAAACAGAATACGTGGAAGTAAGAAAATTTTTAAGACTAACTGGTCTTGATGTACTCAACGCTGGAAATGGGTATTCAGCGGGCAACCCAGTACAGATATCTTTTTCTAATCTCGGAGATCCAAGAATCAGTGGTGGATTAGGGCAAATTTACGATCAACCAATATTGGATATTGTAACAGCTAATGGAGGTTTATCAAGTTATTCTATAATAGATGGTGGGCGTTTTGAAGGGTCTTACGAAGTTAATATCACTTCTGGTGAATCGACTGATTTCATTAGAATGGGTACTGGTTTTTTTGGTAGCGAATTAAATACCCCAGCTGGGGGTTGGGATTATGTTTCTGGGGTTTATACGGGAACAGGTTTTATATATTATAACGAATTTAGCGGTGGTGTAGAACCTTACCCATCTACTGGTTCAGGACACGCGGCTGGAACAGGTATTACTGGAACATTTTCTGGTTTTGTTGTTAACACTGGAGCTGGAGATAACCCAACAAACAGTATCGATAATGTTTTTGAAGGTGTTTTTGCAGATTATTTAAATGTTTTTTTTCGTGTCCAAGACGATGATGAGTTCATTTTTAATGAAAATGGTAGTTATTTTGTCGAAGACTCTTTGATTTTTTCTGAAACTGGGGTTGAACCATTCTACACCGCAAAAGCTTCTGACCCACCAAATCTCGAAGCTCAAGGAGATATAAGGAACGGGATAAACTATTCTAATTGGAACTCTAGCCCACCAGACCCTTCTGATAGGAACGCATACACACATATAATTCAAAACCCAAATGTAGATTCTGTTAGCGCTATAATTAATATAAGCCAATTAAATGACACTTTACACAAAGCAGACAGTGTTTTTAAAGTAACTGAAAAGCCTAACTGGTATGGCGGTGGTGACTTGAAGGTTGATGCAGCTTTTAGAATAGGAAATCCTACAGACTCTTTCGTTAAAATAAAAATAGAGTGGGGTTTTTTAAATACTGAATTAAATTCCTCCAGCGTTGTTAATTATCAGGGGCAAACAATCGGTGGATATTTAGTTGAAACACAAAAATATATATTCGACTCTTATAAAACACTGCAGTCAAGCTCTGCTAAATATCAAAGCCTTAGCATTAAAAAGCTTAAATCTACTTATCCAAAATACATTAGAGTCTCTAAAAATATGTATGAAACAGACTCTTCTCTTATTAATAGAAACGTGATGCTTGATTCAATCAAAGAGCACTTTGATACAGAATTTAATTACCCAAGTTCGGCCTTGGTAGCCACAAATATAGATTCTACATATTTTGATAACATCCCCACAAGAACATATGATGTAAAACTTAAAAAAGTTTGGGTACCAGAAACTTATAATATAAAACATAGGCAGGAAGACAAGAGATTTAGAAAATCCGAAATTGACGAAACTGCAGAAATAGAATTTTTGGGCGATAAGAGAATTTACGGTCGTTATTCAAGAACAAGCGTGGAGAATACTCAGTTTGGCAATGGATTAGCTGTTAGTGATGGAGATTTGTTTGTCTTTGATACTGATTGGGGAACCGAATCCCAGAATGCTTTTCCTGACGATAATAAAGGCAATATTTTTGTTTATCAGGGTATGGGTAAAGAGATCGATGCAGGTTCTAATGATTTTATGATGATTAGAGATGGCATACCTAGAAGTTCGCGGTTAAGAACAATAACTGGCCCAGAGCCAGAGTTTGATATAAGTGATGGGGATATCGTTAATGATACAACTGATGGATCCTTGCAATCGCCCGTGCGAGTATGGACAACATTTGGTTTTGGCGGGTATCTGTTGGCTGGTTATAGGATGAATGGCACTAACTCTTTACTTCTTAGAGTTAGCCCCAAGAAACAAGCAATATTCGAGGGTAGATTCGTTTATGGCGTGCCAAACCAATATTATAAAGCGCTAATCGAATACGGTTGCGGTGTTGTGATTGGCACAGTAAGAGACCCTTATGCAAAACAGCCAGACCAAGTCATAGGTACAATAAATTATTTAAACAACGACAATGAAGACAGACAATATTATGTAAATAATACGAGCGAAACCGAATATCTTTACATAAAGATATTTAGCGCTCAAGTAGCGCAAGTTGGACTAAGAGGCGTACGTGTTGGTAGCGGATTGTTTGGCAGTGGGTTTCTGTGGACTTATCCAGCAATAGGGCCACCTTATAGCCCAGAAAATTATGATTACTCTTCAAGAGCGCTTCATCCAGATTCGATTGGTTGCTCATCAGTCTCGCTAAGAGACTTAAGTATGGGAGATTACTATTTTGCTTACCAGGCTCCAGTCCTTAAAGTCCAGGGGCCGTATTTAATCGTTGAAGCGCAATGGAACAGAGCATCAAATGGTACAATATACGTTATACCAGTTCTACTTGTTTTGAAAAAAGATGATAATGGTTTTTGGTATCCTCAACAGCGTATTGTTTATAAAAACGATCTAAGTCTTTTGGTCAGGATAAGTTCTGTAACTTTTTTCCCAAATGAAGACAAATTTGCCATAATTTGGAGGGACTCATCAGCTGTTACTGACAACCGTGACAGAATAGAAATATACTCATTAGTCGATGGGCTTTTTGTTTTGGAATCTTCTTTTCGTGATTTCCAAGGGGTTTTTGAGGGTTATGATATTTCATACTCTAGCTTTAGGAACTATTTCTCTTTTTGTTCTGCCCTAGATACTAACACTTTAATCGTTTCTTCAGCTAGTTCAGTGGATGAGGAAGATAATTATTTAACCAAAAATACTCTACGGGGAGTAAACCACGCGAAAAATGTGCTTGTTTACAAGAAAGACGAGTTAAACGCTTGGTCTTTACAAGAAATTGTTTTTCGTCCAGACTTTTATGGTGATAATTTCACATCTCCTTACGGACCCAAAATAGATACCGCTGGTCCTTGGTTGGCTATTGGTGGCCACAATTTCCAAAAAGGCCCGATAAATGGTATAACCGATGTCGGTGTGGTATTGTTGTACAGGTACAATGGAAAAAAATACGAATATATAACAAGATTCTATTCTGACGCTGTTAAAGACTTTGATTCGAACGGTGACCCAATAAAAAGTAATGATGTTACTCAATTTGGCGAACACATATCTTTAAACCTTAACAGTAATCAAGAGCCAGTCGTCATTGTCTCTGCCAAGAGCGAAGATACAGCAACTACTAAAGGATTTATTTATGTTTTTGAAAGAAATCCACACACAGACGAGTGGGAGCATGAAAAAACCAATAGTTTTGTCGGTGGGGAAGCGATATATAATGGAAACGAAGAAGTTCCGCTTATGGCTTCTGATGGAGAAAATATAGCTTTTGCTTTGCAGGGTATAAGCTCCGTCATAAAAAGTGTTGGAACCGTATCTTTTACATCTTTGGATAAATCTACAAGAATTTATGAAGATAAAAACTGGTTCGGCATGATGAAAAAAAGTTGGTCAGATAATCCTGCTTGGATTATTTATGACCTATTAACTAACCCGATATATGGGGCTGGTTCTTTGTTAGACGATTTAAAGGATATTAATATTTTTAATTTTTATCAAGTTTCAAAGTATTTTGATTCTTGCGACGAAAATGGCTATTATATACCTATTTACGATGAAAAAGGTCAGACAGAGCCGAGATTAAGCTGTAATTTCCTTTTGGATGGTGATTTTAATGCTTTTGAAACTATATCTTCAATTTGTGATATGTTTTTTGGGTCCGTATATATTAAAGAAGGAAAATACAATTTATGGGCAGATAGACCAACTGCACCCTCTTGGTATTTTAACAATCTAGACGTATTAGATGGAAATTTTTCTTACAGCGATTCGACCAAAACAAGCAGGCCCAACTTAATTAAAGTGCCATTTTTAGATAAGAATGAAAATTTTAAAGAAAAAATAGAATTTATCGAGGACGCGGAGTTAATGAGAAAGAATGGTAAGATCGAAAGTAACTTACAGTTCACCGCTTTTACCTCAAGAGCGCAAGCTAGAAGGTTTGGTAAACAATACTTATTTAACAATTCGTATGAAACAGAAAAAATAAAATTCCAAACTGATAGCAAGGCTCTGTTTTTAGATCCTGGGGATGTTATAGGTATTAACGACGAATTAAAAACATTTGAAACCGAAAATGTGTTTTGGAAAGTCCACAATATAGATCACACCGAAAAAGTATATGCGGTGCAATACGCAAAGAGTAGTACAGAAACAGATAAGTTTTTATTTTCAGAAATCACTTTTAATAATGGGGACACAGAAAATTTTGATGTTGAATATATAGAAAAAGATAACGATTTTTCCACCAGTGCATTTTTAAATTTTAATATTACTTTGGATAACAATGGTGTTCCTTATATTTTTGCAGCAGTATCTAACGGAGATTTCGGCCTATACAGAAAAAATGGGAATGATTTTGATCAAGCTTATTTTGATGAAGACGATCTTGCAGACAACTTCTCCACCGAGTTTCAAAGCAATTTAGCATTTGATACATCTAATAAGCCTTATTTCTCATTTGTAGCAGGTAGTGGAATTTCAACTGCTTCTTCAGAGCCTTTAATAGGATTTGCAAAATTAACTGGAAGCGACTTCACAAACACGGGTGATTGGAAATTTACAACATTAGATTATTTAGATTCAAATAATGAAGGCTGGCGGGCTACAGCCACCTTAAGAAGTGTTGTAAAAATAAACAGTAATGATGAAAAATATATTTTAACTCATAGGTACGACACTAGCCCATCATCTGGGGAGTATTATTTATATTACCATGATGGCCTCAGCGATGAAACAAATCCCAATTCTTGGAGCAAACATTCTATAGATAAATATGGCGGCCTATCAGATAATGACGTTTATTTTGATATGGAGCTTATAAACGACAAACCAGCAATTGCTTATCATAAGACTGTTCCAGGTGAATCTTCCCTTAGACAACAAATTAGATACAAAGAATTTATAGGACCAGACCTAAATACTGATTGGGTTGATTGTTTTGTATGGGGATCAAAGCCAGATACACTAACTAATTTTTATTTAAAATTTAATAAATCTGGAGTACCTCATATAACCCACAATAATGACGAAAACGAGGGTGTTTATATACATTCTCCTTTGAGTTATAATGGAAGATTCTCGCCAGAAAACTGGATCGATAACACCGCATTTGTAAAATTCAGATCCGACCTAGGAGACAGAATGGAGGATGGGCAATTACATTTTTTGCAAAACGGAAATTATTTACTTTTTAGCGAAAATTATGAAAAACTTATCCCAGGTAGTACTAGTAATATAGGCAAAAGATCTTTGCAATTTGAAGAGTCGTCAAGCGCAAAAGAGTGGGGTCAAATTCACAATTGGCAAAAACGATACATATACAAAACAGATGTGAATAAAAGTTTCAGCTATACCACACAAACACCAGCTACTATATCTCCTGCTTTCGAGGGGTGCGTGATAACTTTAGAAGATCCATACCAATCAATTTTCGGAGATAGTTTTAGTATAGATACCTCAATTAAAAATAATTTAGAAATAACCAATTTTTCTGCGAGAGAAATAACTGGTCTTTATAACGAAACCAAGTTTGAGAATTTCTCCAAACAAGTAAAAAATCAACTCGCCGAATATAGCGCTTTCGTAAGCGTAACTGGATGGAACTCTGAAGATGGCTTTATAAATCTTTTCTTAGAACAAAGCGAAGAAAACTCGAAAATCGTAAATAATTTAGTGGTTGGAAACCCACTTGTAAGACCTATAAAGGTCCAAGAAGATTATATAGATAATTATAAAGAATATAGAGTATTAAACATAGTTGAGAAAGAACCAAATTTATACGAAATAGAAGCAAAAGAATATTTTTCTGGTAAATTTGATATAATTGACAATTTCGCTAGATCGATAACTCCTCAAGAACCCGAATTTAACATAGGCTTGCCTACAAACGAAATTAATAGGCCACCAGAGCCTCTTGGGGTTCAATACCAAACAGGTGTAGATGATGCTGGATCGCCATTTTTAACGGGATTAATCACTGGAGAAACCAATGGATCAGAAACTGAATATAGGTTGTCTTTATTTTATCCAAACGGTAAGCATACGACCAAAGAAATAGAAAAAAATACAAACAATCTGTCCCCATTAAATCAACCTTTAACAGATTTTGGTTTTTATAATTTAGCTGCCGTTGGTGATTACGAACTTAATGTCAAGTCATTAAGGAATCCAGAATCCAGCGACTTCGTAAATAAAAAGTTTACAGTATCTGATTTTAAAGAGAAATTGACCACTTATCCTTCTATAGGCAAAGTTAATCTATTAGTCAAAGAAGAATCGCTAAAAATAAATGTGATTGCTAAAAATGTTTATGGAGATCCTCTGAATTTATTTGATTCAAATTGTAGAATTAATATTAAGATAGAGAATGAACTTTATGTTGAAGGCGAGAAGTTAACCGATTTTGAAATTTCTTTTCAACAAATTAAAGATTTAACCAACTCTGACTCCAGGGAGAAGGATATAAAAGTAGAATTAACTTATAATGGAATAATTATTTCTGAGCAGGTGGCAGTTCTTAGAGATGAACCTCCCAAGATAAATGATATTAAATTAATTAGCGATGGCTCCAGCATTAATATAGTCACTGATATATCAGAAACTGAAAAACTTATATGTTTAGATATGAAGACTGGTGACAGCGTAATTAAAACATTTGCAATACACAACCAAAACAAAATACAGAACTTAAGGTTAGAAGATTTTGAAATATCCGAATTGCCCAAAAAACAAAAAATAAATTTCTCTTTCGTACCAAAAGATTTCTACGGCACTGGGCAAAGTTATGATTCTGAGTGCTACATTCCAGAAAAAGAGTCTGTTTTCGAAAAATATAACGAGAGCATGATTGCTGTTTATTCTATCCATTCGGAAGGCGAATTTTCGGACACCATCTCTTCTTATAACTCATCAAATGGAGAAACTGGTTTTTATGGAAATGGTACGGATTGTTTGGTAGAATTTTCCAGCTCCTTGGTAAGCGGGAATTCAGCCTCTTTAAATCTACAAATAAACTCAGAAACAGACAGCAAATCTATTTCTATAGAATTTAATAATCAAGGGTTTTTGGCAACTAAGAAGGTTTTAAATTTACCAAACAAATACTACAATATTAATATCTCAGGAGATGGGGGGTTATTTGAGGGTTTTGAACTTAAAATAAAGAAACTAGTGTAATCTATTAAGGATAGTTTGGATATGAGTGTCGTAAAAAATAAATTTATAAAAAACACAATTAAGGGTAGGGGAAAATCTGGTGGAGATGCAGACGATGTGTATTTGGTGCCGCCACAAACTTCTGATGTATATAGAAGTACCTCTAACCTAAGATCACTTGATGTCTTATGTGAGGGTCCAATTGAGGGGCTTTGTTTAAGTGACGGAAGAAGGGCTGAAGGTATTGATGTTTTCGGGGCAGTATATTTCGACGAAACACCCATCAAAGAAGATACAGAAAAATCATATACGGCTGGATCTTTTGGCAGTTCCAATATTCAATTAGTTGACAGAGTATCTTTGTCTTCATTAACTGCGGCTTTAAATAATATACAATCAAATTTAAATAGTTTTATTAATGGGGGTAATGATACCTCGCAGGGTTTAGCTTCGATAGCTGTTTCAAATATATCCAGTATAACTGACGAACTTTCAGATTTATTTTCTAATTTTGATGAATACGAATCTTTAGCAAATCAATTAGGAATTATTCAGTTTAATGTAAATGGGGTGATAACAGATACAAACAGCAGCACGTATTCTAACAAACAGTCTCCAATTTATCCAGCTTTTTTGTTTGATGACGCTCCTCACGATAGGTCTATAAAAGTAAAAAACGGAGAAGAAATAATAAAATTACCAGAAAACATATTTGCTTTCGCCCCTTCTTTTAATACTGGAGATTCTTTTGTTGGGGAAAACTCTGTTTTTGATTTTTATAGAGTAAATAATTTTATAGGTGGAGGTATAATGTTCTTTTTTATTGGGGACGAAGTTTCTACTAATGTCGGGGGAGATTTTTTGACAGGTAAATTTTTGACCACAACCAACGACACAGCAGCTATTGAAAACGGGAAAATAAATGGTTATGACGTTATTGGAACGGGTTCGTCTTTTGTTGAATTTTTAAACGCAGCCGAAAGCCAAACAAACCCAGCCATAGGAGAGACTATAGGTAAAAAAATAAATTTTGGAGTAAATATAGATAACAATCTAAAATTTAATTTCAATAAAGTGAAAGTCAAGCATACTAAGGGTGAAGAATTTCAAAAAGAGCTTAGTGATTTTGGACAAATAACAAGAGATTACCAAATTCAATCTAAATTATTGGGTCCATTTTCTTTATCTGCTGGTGGGGATAACGCGGCGAGTGCGGGCATATCGGTTGTAGATCAATTTGGAAACTCAGTCTCAGTAGCAAAAGCTGGAATCGGTAACAATGATGTCAGATCTGACGGCACTTATTCGGCAAATTTCGCCAGTTGGAATCAAAACACCTCGGAACAGCATGACGGTTACGATTATACTCACGTAATTTATCAAAACGAAGTAGACTCTGTGTCTCCAACCATACAAATCTCTTTGCTTAGGGATACCGAGCAAAGTAATGATGATACTTTAGGCAGAACAGAGCCAGCTGGTTTGGTTTTACAATTTGATGTGGGTTTCGATGGAGATTATGAAGAAAGTTTAATTGATCTTTTAGATAAAGGGGTTAATCCTAGAGATATTATTCTCAATAATTTTAGATTATCGAAAAATGCGGCTTATTACGGCATAGTGGAAGAGGCTTATATAAATTCACCTTACAGTGAGATTATTTTACCCAAAAACAATGTATTAAAAAATGCAAAAGTTTCAGATGTTAATGGTATGACCCAACAAATAGCTACTGATTATGGATTAGATTATAATGAAATTTTATATCCAAATCAATCTTGGAAAGAGGTCAGAAGGTATATAAAAATTAAAAAAAGCAGCTACGAAACAGAATCAGCTTTAATTCAAAGAGATTGTTCTCTTAATTCTGTTACGGAAAAAATAAATTCCAACTTCAATTACCCCTTTTGTTCTCTTGTTGGCACTACTCTGGATGCTAGAAGTTTCAGCTCTCCACCAGTTAGAACTTATGACGCAAAACTAAAAAAGATATTAATTCCCTCTAATTATGCGCCATTAAAAGCGGACGGGACAGACAAAAGATTTGTAGAAGAATCTTCTAATTATGGTTTAAGAGATGTGGTGAAATTTGGCGCAAATAGTAGAGCAATAATTCTTGATGCAATTTCTATAGGAACTGACAATTTTGAAATTTCTTTTAAATTTAAATGTGACACATTAATAACCAGTGGTTTTGGAAATTACATTTTCCAAATTGGCCCTTCTTCAAGCAATGACTACCTGACATTTTTTCAACTCAATGGTCAATTTGTACTTGCAGGCAATTCTCCTGGAATAACAAATGATATTTGGATTCCTTTTACTTTTGCAGAAATCGGAGCTAATGCTTCTGATATTTTCGAGGTTTCTATTAAATGTGTAGATAGAAAATACACTATGGATATAATGGTTAACGGTGTATTAAAAGGATCTAAATCAAGTTCTTACAATAATGCTCGGCGCAGTTTTACTTGGGATGATTTTAGAATATGCTCTTATAGTGCAATTACTGATGTAGAGATAGCTGATTTTAAGATCAAAAAGAATAACCAATTATTACATTTTTTTGATGGCACAGTTATAGACACAACAAGAAGCGGCCCGTGTTTAAAAGATAAATTTGGAGGATCACACGCCGAATTGCAAGGCGCAGCGAATGGGTATTCTACTGTAAAAGATTCGACATTTAAATTTGGCAAAAATAAAGATCAAGTTTATATAGGAGAGTGGGATGGAACACTTAAATACTCCTGGTCTGATAACCCCGCTTGGATATTGTATGATTTAATGGTAAACCCTGTTTACGGAATCCGCAATCAAATAGATGATTTAGAAGATATAGATATTTTTGAACTTTACGAAATTGGGAAATATTGTGACGGAGTGGACTCGGACGGGTGTTTTGATGGGCTCGCTGATGACCGAGGAGGACTTGAGCCAAGGTTCTCTTGTAATATAATGTTGAATTCGAAACAAAACGCATTCAACCTCATTGGAAATATAGCATCGATATTTAGGTCGGTTACTTATTGGGGCGGAGGGGCATTTAATTTTTCCATAGATAGGCCAAAAGAACCAACCGCAATCTTTAATAACTCTAACGTTTTAGACGGCTCTTTTTCTTATGGAGATATTTTAAAGCAATCAAGGTTTACGAGAGTGGAAGTTTTCTATGCTGATAAAAATGATTTTTATAAGATAAAAAAAGAGTTTGTAGAAGATGAGGATAGGATCAGAAAGTACGGAGTAATAACAAACACCCAAAACGGCATAGGCGCTACTTCAAGGTCTCAGGCCAGAAGATTGGGCAAATATATTTTACTTAGCAACAAACTGGAGACGGAGGTTGTTGAATTCTCAACAGATCAATCAGCCTTACTTTTGAGCCCTGGAGACATAATAAGAATAGATGATGATCTTAAAAACTTTGAAATAAATTATGGCAAAATTCTCGGATCGAGCTTATCTGCAAACGAGTTCTATGTAGAATTAGAAAACACTTTGAATACTGGCAGCATAAAAACTGGAGACGGTAGCGCAATTTATTTATATAAAGACGAAGGTCAGACAGAGATACAAGATCTTTACGACATAGTTAAATATGATCAAACTTATGAATTTGGTGAAGACTACGATCAATATTCTGGGGTTCTTAATTCAGAAAAAATAAAAGAAGCTTATAGTAATTTTGTTTTTAAAAGCGAAATTACTGGTATTTCTTTAACAAACAACTCCAAGTCTATTAAATTGAATTTAAAAATAGACGAGGATTCCTCGTTATATGGTAGTGGTATAAAAAATGGATCTCCGTTTAATTTAAAACTAAATAACGAAGTGAACGAATTTTATAAAATAACCTCTGTAAAAGAACAAGATAACAATATATATATAGTAAATGGCTTACAATACGAAGTTGATAAATTCAAATCGGTTGAGTTAGAAGACTATCAAGAAATTGAAGAGGCTTACAATATTGGCGTCCCAAGCAATCGAATAAATAGACCTTCGCCTCCAGATGGCTTCTCCACTGGTATCCAAAGCGATGGCGGCATTATTTCTTTAACTGGACTAATAACTGGTAATGTAACTGGTTCAGAGAGTAAATATAGAGTTTCTTTGAATTACCCAAATGGTAGCTATTCATATAAAGAATTTATTAAAAATACGGACAACTCTCCCCCGATAACTTATTTTAGTATTTCTAATTTAGCTCAAGCAGGAGAGTACGATGTCACCGTCACATCAATGAAAAATCCAGAATCGGCAGATTCCCCATCTAAAAGTTTTACTATTAATGCTTTAGACTTCTCTTCTAATATTAGTTTTGATAAAATTATTTTAAATAAAGAAGCCGAAAGTAATCAGCAAAAAACAAACAACATAAATTACAAAACAGGAGAATCAGTAACTGAGAACGATAATTTTTCTATTTATTTAAAAGATAGTATACATGGACCTATTTCTTTTAGTTCTCCGCAGTCTCCTTATTTTAATATTAAGCTGTTTGATAAAGAAAATAACTATGTAAAAGATTTGGTTGGCAAGTATAGATCTGCAAAATTTGATTTTAGCCAACTAAAAAAGTATGATATATTAGAGGATCAAAGATTTTATACTTTAGGCTTTTATTTATACAACCAAAATGACGAGCTTAAGGATACCTATATGTATTCGGTCGAAAATAAATCTCCAAATTTATTTTGCGAATCGGTAGAAACATTTTCAGACAAACTGGTTTTTTCTTTAAATTTAGAGGGCAGCTTAGATGCTAAAAAAATAGACGTTTACTCATCGCATGATGGAGATAGTTTTTCGAAATTAAAAACCGAAAATATATTAAATAACCAACCTGAAGTAAAGCTGCCTGTTTCTTACTCAGAAATAAAAACTTATAATAGCGTTCAGTATAAATTTCTACCACACGATATTATAGGTACAGGTAATTGGTCTAACGTAGTAACTGGTTCAATAGAAAAACAACAAGAAACATCTTCGTCTCAGATACCTTTGTCTCAAATTTCTCAACAACTAAATCAGTCTTTAGTTTCTGTTTATTTCGCCCAATTTAATCAGGATTTATCTGGTGAATATTACTCGAATGGATCACAAACCTTTGATTTTAAACAATTTGATGGCGACGGAAGAGAGTTGGGGTATAACGTTATACTGGAATCTTCATACGTTTATAGCGGCTCCAGCCAAGAGAGAAACTTGAGCCTTAATGGAGTGACAAGTTTAAATTTAAGCTCTTCAGAAACCAGCGACACACAAACATCTTACAAGAAGAAAAAATCAGTATGGCAAGACTACGGAGAAAATTCTTTTTCTTTGGATTTGGATAATTATTCTGGTATAGTTATAGACCAAGTTAATTTGGAAATCGAGAAGTTTTATAAATAACTATTTAAACAGATAGAAGAAATCATCTATCACGGATATATTATCTTTGTACTCTTTTTCAATAAGAGGTCTAATATATTCATATTTTTTTATTGTTTTCAATATTCTGTTCGGTCTTTTATCTTGGTGGATAGAAAGTTCAAAAACCATTTCACTCGAAAGTCTTATTAGTGATATTTTACAACAGACCTGTTTGAATTTATTTAATTTTTCTATAGCTTCTTCTATGCTTATGTTTAAAGACCTATGGTGCTTTAAATATTTTTCCAAAAACTCTATTTCTGACTGTTTGTCTTTGCAAATTCCAGTAGAAAGTACTAGAAGGGCTATATCAAAAAATGGATCCAGAAAAAATGAATACTGAAAGTTTATGAATTTAAAAAAATTATTTCTAAACAGGATTCTTGATTTAGTTAGGTTAGTGTGACATAAGCTAAAATCGGATTGATCAAGTAGTTTTATTTCTTCTTTAATTCCAGATTTCAATAAAGATAGTATCTCTGAATACTTTTCGTAATTAGTTATCTTATTTTTAAATTTCTGTATAATATCTTCTGGGACTATTTCCTCAAAATCATTGTCTTCAAATAAGCAGTTTACAAACATATCTACTTCGTTATCTTTCTTGCCTTGGGTGATTTCGTGTAAATACGAAAAATTCATAGCCAATGGTTCTAATGATTGAAAAAACTCCATTTCAGAAACATCAAAAAGAGAAAGACTCTCCTCTAGCGTTACGATTAATATATTTACTTTCGAATCGGAGTAAATTACCTGTTCAAAAAACATGGGTATTGGAGAGATTGGTTTCCCTTCTAATAATTTCAAGTTTTCGTATTCTCTTTTGAGTATACAATCCACATCGTCTTCATTAACCTTTAAAACAAAATTTTTATTATCAAAAGAAAATGAATAAGAGTCGTATTCATAGTTTTGATCAATCAGTTTTAAAGATTTGATGATTTCAGAAACCCCGAAACCGTTTTTCTCTACGGAAGATTTAGATAGAACATCCTCCATAAAACCAAATTCTTCTTTAGATATTGTAATCGTCTCGGTCCCTACAAACATTTTCTCTTTAAGAAAGTTGTTCGTAGAAAATTTATTATTTTGTGACATTTAGTTATTTTACACTAATTTGAGGAGTTTTCTGCACTCCTTAGCTGGAATATCTTTGTAATCACCCCAGGTTTTGATTGATTCTGGGTCGTTCTTGTACTCTTCGCTCTTGTACCACTCTCTAAGCTTGTTTTTGAAGCTTTTGAAGTCTACACCCGCCTTCTCTTTCAAAATCCCTTGTGGGCTAATATCTTTAGCTCCAGAGCTAGGCGCAACAACAATTGGAGCTTTGTTTCTTGAGGTATCTATTTCATCCGCTCCGACAATATGAATACCTAAAAAATTACGAACAGTACGAACGAATGCACGATTTTCTGCAATACATTCCAAGAACTTAGCAGCAAACCCGTTTGTGTTGTGGACCGTAGCGTTAGCGATAGAGGAAAAACTAAGACCTTCTGCATCTGGGTTTTCATAATTAGGAATAAAATCAACAATACAACGAACCACTGAACGCTCATCAGAGCTTTCTTCTACGCTGTACCCAACACTCTTGATGCCACGAAGTTTTGCTAGTTCTTTGATTCCACCCAGCTTAATAAAAAGCTGGTTGTCATCTAACCCTTCCGTAGATTCTGGAACTGGCATCTTGCGCATTTCAAAGTGATCCTTGTTTGGGTATAGGTGTTCTGGGCTAATCATGGCTCGCCAATTGACGGAACCATCTTTATTAAATACATATGAAACAGACTCAAGGAGTCCATGTTCGTCGCGCTTCCAGATATCTGGGCCAAATAATTTATTCTTCGTCATATAGGTATAAGCTTTCTAATTCTTTAGATGAGGCTTCATCATAAACGAAGCTACTTGTTTTGTCAAGTCTTTTTGCAGAAGATTCTGAATTAAATACTTGAGCTTCGGTGACAAAACTCTTTTTTGATATAAACTTAGTCGCCTTGACATATTCGTGGGGTTTTTTTGTTTCTATTACATTATAGTCAAAATACCTCAGCCTAATGTCAGCTATATCGTCGCAATTTTCTGCCTGAATAATTATGTTTATTTTGTTATTTTTTAAAGCTTTTAAAAAGTTTGTTATGTCTGAATTATTTTTGCCTTCATAATGAAATATTACTTGCTTTAGGTTTGGCATATGATTTAAAAGCTCTACGTCAAATACGGAAGACAGGTGGAGACTGACTAAACTAAATTGGCACCATCTTACTATATTTTCTAAATCCCAATGAATGTCTCCGCGAATGTTAACTGGTTGGCCTTTAAGCTGATCAGAAAGCTCGGAAAAATTTGGAATAATTTCTATGATTTCTTTGTGGAAGTCGGAGCCCACTCTAACTGTTTTAAATTTAATCTTTTCATAGATACCTAATTGATCTAAAATGTTTTGAGCTATTATTTCTGGTTTAATTTCATTTATCCTATCGCATCCTGTACTGTAAGATGGTTTTACTTCAGAAAAATCTGGAGAAACACTGACACATTTACTTTTTTTATGCCAAAGGGGTTTTGAATTTTCTGGGTATAGATTAAAATGCAAAATAACAGAGGGTATATCATAAGCGCTGGCGATGTGTCCAGGTAGGCTATCACAGCCCGCGTGAGTCACCGCTCTTTTAATGATGTGATTCATTTGTTTGTAGGTGGCTTCTAAAAAACAACAATCTATACCGCTTATTTTTTGCTCTTTTGGTCCTCCGATTTGCACAATTTTAATATCCTCACTCTGCAAGTAAGGTCTAATTAATTTAACCACAATGTCCCAGTGTTTGTATATAGCCGCAGGCATCTTGTTTGATGAATGCAGGGTGATATACTTATCAGGAAGACCTGGAAAAAAATGATCAGTTATATACGGTTGACCAATTTTAACCCCAAGATCTTTTGCGTAAACTTCAGCTATATGACTCATATGATTTTTCTTCTTTAATGTGTGAGTTGAATAAAATATTTATTTCGTTTTTGCATGAATATCTAATATCATTTGCATGATAAACATCTCTAGCTAATCTGATAAACTCTGGGCCAAAATCTTTAATCCGCTCCTTCTCTCTAATATCATCTTCTATAACCCATAGGGACCTATTCACTTCAAAAAGATCAGCTTTAAGAGCAATCAGTTCTAGTAAATTATCAACCACATCACTGTTTAAAGAGATTTCTTCATAGAATTTTTTCAATTCATCATACTCGGTTTTAATATTTTTTAACTTTTTTGGGTCAGAGATTTTCTGTTTCTTAATTTCAAGAATAGTTAATTTGTCAACCAGTTCTCCGATTGATATGGGTATTTTAATTTTCATATAACTCTAATTGTGTTTTGTCTTTGCCGTTATGCGAGTAAGTCGCTATTTTTTGAGTCCCAACGTGGGGTAAAAAAGCTAAATCGAAATAACCAGTGTGGGTCCCTTTACCCTCTAAAATATATAAATCATCAATATCTTTTGTATACGGCAACACTTTGTGTACCGCTGGGTGATCTTCAATATAATCAAAAAACTTAGGATTTGTAAAAATATAAATATCAAATTCTGGATATAATTTTTTCATATTATCCATTAGTGAATTAACCCATAAAACATCTCCCGCAGACTCTGGCATAATAACAGCAATACGGTTGCCGTCGTCAAGCAAATCCGACAGGTCAAAGCTTTTGTTTTTATTATCGCCCCAATCAAAATCGTAATCAATTTCTGGCATAGAGTCTAAAATAGCTTCAAGTTTTTGGCCTACAGCTTCTGTCGAATAATTTTCAATCGTCCATTCTCGACCTTTTTTACCCATCTGTTCGCGCTTATTTGGATCCATTCGCCAAACTTTTTTAAGCTGTTTGGCTATACTTGATGGGAAAGTTGAAGCTTTGATAAATTGTGTTCCTGGTTCCCTGTATTCCGACCAATCGAGTGGAAAGCTACCGCAACCCTGACCAGAAGAATCTTCACCGCAAGAGTAGTTGGTGACAAGGGTGATTAGTTCTGTCATCTTGGCTTCAAATATTGGAATTTCCATGCCTCCGCTAGTAAACGGGTGGCAATAAACATCCATTAAATTATAAATTTCATTGAGTTGTCGTTCATCTACCCCAGCCTTGACGTTCGTTGTGTTTAGGGATTTTTCTGTGTTACAAGCACGACACCTTTGTTCTTGGCCCGTGAATTCTCTGACTTCATATTTACCGCAAGAAGAACAATAATACGTAGTTAAAATATCTTTTTTGTTTAATTCTTTTTCCTCAATCAATCTTGATATATCCCAACCTTCTGACCAGTGTGTGTGTAAAAGAAGTTTCGCTTTTGGGCAGTCTTTTTTAAATATTTTAAACCCCTCCAATAGATTAGGTACGCTTTTTCTAAGTTGATTGCGAAATACGAAGCCAATTATAAATTCATCAGACAAATTAAATTGATTTCTGAGTTCTTTGCGGTATGTTTTAGTATGTCTAAAAAAATCTACAGTGTCAACCGATCCATGAAGCGTCCCTACGTGATCATGCCCCATTTTTTTTAAATCTCTTTCTGCAAAAGAAGCCCAAGAATAAAAATGTTTCGTTTTAGGCGCAGACTCTACAGCTTGCGGTAAAATAGGTTGACTATCTAATGTAGTCCAAATCATATTATTGATTTTATTCCACCAAGGCTTATCCCAATAATTCGTAAACGCCCAAATATCTTCGACACCAATGTAGACATCTGGTTTGTATTCTTTAATTGCAGAATCTATTGTTTCTGCGCCATAGCCAGCAGCACGACCTCTTTGGGGGTCTTTATTTAATTCTTGGAGTAGTTTTGGGTTATTAGGTAGAGAACCTTGAGCTTTCCAGGGTCTTAGCTGTAAAGATTCATCTCCCCAACGTAAACCGTTTGCAAATTCAATTATTTCATACTTTCCAGTTTTATAAAGATAGCGGAGAATATTTTTAGCATTTTTACCAAATCCAGTAAATGCTTTTGCAGAATTAGAATGAAAAAGAATCTTCTTCATTAGTAATTAAACAATTTAAATAAGAATAGGTCAAATAAAGCCTTTAGGGTTCTTGCTTCCCCAAGCTCTATTCCCATTCCAAATTTTAATGTAGAATTTTTAACGACACTAAGAGAAAAAGCATTCTTGCCGTCTTTCTTTGTATAGGGTTTGAACGAGATTATAGTTTTGTCGTCATTGTAAGTGTGAAAAGCTGAAAACTCTGTATAATTTTCAATAGCATACAACATTGCGCCAACTTCATTTTCGTTTAACTTAAAGTAAATATTTTTTTCTGGATTCTTTGCATTAGCACTGAAGGATCCATTCCTTGTTTTTTCGTTCCATGATGCTTGTTTAATGGATTGTACAAGCAGGGATGGTTTTGTTTTGTTTCCTTCTTTATCTTGATCTATAATCTTGAAGGAAAATGCGCATCCCGTATTAAAGGAATTTGGTTTGTAAATATCGTGTTGTTTCATTTGGTGTATTATATCACAATACATACAAAATTCTACGATTTATTAAAATTAAATTATTCGTTCGGAAGAATTACTCGTCTACGTGGTATTTGTGGTTTTTTCGGTGTATAGGTGGCAATAAAGATTTTTAGTTTTTCTGTTGTGTTGTTTTTTGTGACTTCTATAGTCATTTTGGTCGCATCAAAGTTGCTCACCTTAACGCCATTTTGATAACAATTTTCCATAATCCAGTAACTCTTGTTGAGTTTTTTATCAAATAAACTAAACTCGCAAACTCCACCCATTTTAAATACCCCATGAAATTCGATCTCGCGTGAGATTAATCCGTTTTTTTGTGGCAATGTTTCGGGTGGTTGTATTTTTTGCTTTTTTGGCGGCGAAAAAGGGTTGTTAGATTCTAGATTATGGTAGCTGGCTAAAAGTATAGTATTTGATAGTAAAAATGTTAATGATATTAATAAGGCTTTCATAAATTTGGTTTTTTTAAAATTATAATTATACACAAAAAAGGCGGTATTTCTACCGCCTGAGATGCTAGATCTTAGTCTTGCCCATTGAGAGCGTTTTAAGGCTCGTTTTGGCAAACTTTCGAATCTCCTTGGCGTTTCGATCTCGAACTACCACATAATTGGGAGTCTCGCGCACAAATTGTGCGTTGAGTGTTTCACCTTGTTGAGTAGTGAGGCCGAAAAAACGGCCACCACTAGCGCTAATTGCTTTTACAATACGGTTTGTCTTATTCATTTTATTTATTTTGTTTATCTGTTAAAAACCTATTCTGCCAGAAGATGGCACATTTTTATTTTCCTTGATGTTTTCTTTTGAAGTGTTTAACTTATGAGCAAATATATCATAAATTGTATCCATGTCAACATTAAAAGTTTTATTTTTCAAACTTTCTCCCCATTTTTCTAAGATTTTTACATACTTTCCGTGGAATTTATCATAGTCAGTGTTTTTTTGAAAATCTAAATCTATGAGTTGTTCTTCCATATCTTTTGCTTTTTGTGGGCGAACCGTGTTTACTTTTTTTGTTTTAGCTCCTGATTCATCTATAATGTCAAAAGCTTTATCTGGGAATTTTTTATTACTTAAATAAATATCACATAGCTCTACAATTTTTGCTAATAGTTCTTCGCTATATTCTACTTGATGAAATTTTTCATAAGATTTCTTCGCCACCTTTAAAAGCTCAAAGGTTTCTTCTTTGGTGGGTTCATTTACATTAATTAATTCAAACCTACGGCTTAATGCAGAATCTTTTTTGAAAAACCGATCATACTCATCTTTGGTTGTAGCGCCAATGCATGATATATTGCCTCTAGATAGGGCTGGCTTAAGTATGTTGGCAAAATCTAGACTACCTTCTGAACTGCCAGCCCCAATTATGGTGTGTATTTCATCAATAAACAAGATATAATGATCTTCTGTTGATATATGTTCTAATATTTTTTTAAGTTTTTCTTCCATCTGTCCCCTATAAATAGTTCCAGACATTACAGAGGTTAAGTCTAACGAAAGTATATTTTTATGTAGCAAAAGATCTGGACATTCTCTTTTTAGGATTTTTTCAGCCATGCCTTCTACAATAGCAGTTTTTCCAACTCCAGCTTCTCCAACTAATATAATATTGCTTTTGTTTTTACGTAATAATATTTCAAAAATTCTTTCAATCTCAGCATCTCTTCCAAAAATTTCAAACTCTCCTTTTTGGGCTATTTTTTCATTTAGATTTTCGCACCACCCATCCATTTCAGATGAAGTGGTTTCTTGTTGAATTGTATTTGAACCAATACTTAATGGAACTTTTTCTTTGGGAATTCCATTTTTTATGATTTTTTTTAAGTCATTAACTAATCTAACTATATCTACATCTAAATGGATTAAAAAATTTGCAATTTCTTCTCTCGTACTAAGAATGGAAACTAAAATATGGTCTATGCCAACAAATTCATCTTTTAAACGAGATGCTGATAAACTAGAATATTGTAGTATTTCATATATCTCTGGTGCATATATTTTCTTCTTCCTTTTCGGTTCTTTGTAGTTCGTTATGGCATATTCTATACCTTGAATAATCCCATCTTTAATTAGCCCATTGGAGCTTATAGCAAAATCTATACTTGTGTGGTCTAACCTAAGTATAGATAATAGAAGATGTAAATCAATAACTTTGAGATGTCCAAACTCTTCCGCTATAGATATTGAGTCTTCAATTGCTTTTTGAGCCGAGGGTGTGAAGTTGAATTTAGATAAATCCATTATTTAATTTCAGATAATTTTGTGTAGATTTTTTCATCGAGAATTGTTATTTTATCACCAAAAATAATATCTTCTCCTTTACTGCCGTGAATAAAAACTATTTGTTCTTCTTTTGGTTTTTTGCCACCATTATTTAAGTAGTTATCCAAGGTAGCACAGCGTCTATTATTTATAAGCATAAAATCAATTGTACCAAAATCGTCTTGTATTTCTACCCTCATATATTTGTTTCCTGCTGAGCTTGTTCTGGAAATGCAGTCGGTTACAACTCCAACTAATTTTACCCTATCGTTGTTGTTGATAGACTTCAATTGTATTGTGTCGCATAAATCACCAGAGTTTTCAAACACATCTTTAATTTGTGTCGAGTGACTATAGCCAAGATACTTACGTTCAAAAAACCAATTTGCAAACTTTAAGTGATCTTTATTTTTTTCGTAAATCTTTTTATATCCGTCGTATTTCTTTTTAAATGTATTAAACCTTGAGTCCTTCATAAGTGGTTTGCCGTCGTCCGCTACTAGGGAGTCTTTTACAACAGTGTGAATGGATTTCAACACATCATAGTCAAACCTCTCTCCTAGTTCTATAAAATTACGCTTCTCTCTATCTGTGAGAATGTTAAAAGCTTGTGCCTCTAAAACTAAGCGGCAGCGGTTTGGAATTGTCGCGTTTATATCACAAAAAGAATCCATCATTCCTCCTTGGACTAATCCAGACAAAACACCTATGTTTAAACCAGATTGTTTCGCTGTTATAAATACATCATATTTATTTTGTTCAACTTCTTGCGCTTTACGAAACTCAACCAAGCTTTCTAATGTTTTTTCTGATACTCCTTTAATGCTGTTGACGCCGAATCTGATATCACGACCCTCAATCTCAAACATGATGTCAGATTTAGATAAATCGGGCGGCAAAAGCTTCATATTAAAAAGGCACAACTCTTGGTTGATTAATGAAATCTCAGCATGAGAATCTGGTTCATGTTTTGTCATCCTTAACAAACTCAAGAAAAACTCCTGTGGGTGTTTGAATTTAAGGTAAGTTGTGATTGCCGCCAAAATAGCATAACTAATTGAGTGGGATTTATTAAATGAGTAGTTAGCTGAGTCTTCTGCAACCTTCCATAGAACCTCACCAACCTGTTCATCTAAATTATTTTCTTGAATCTTCTCTGTAATCTTGTCTTTCCATTTGGACATTTGGTCTACCTTCTTCTTACCAACTATTCGCCTCAGCTGCTCAGACTCATCTAAGGTGAAGCCAACCTTAACAGCCATCTTCCTTAGCTGCTCTTGGTATAGTGGAATGCCTCCAGTATAGGAAAGAATCTCATCAAAGTACTCGTTTACCGATTGAAAATCTCCCGTGCTAACGTATTCACTATAAACGTCTAAATAATCAAGCGCACCAGGACGTGCGATAGCTACAACAGCAGATAGTTCTTCTAAATTTCTCGGGGAAACTTTCTTACATACTTTGAAATTAGTATTAGCCTCAAGTTGGAACAACCCTTTGGGGGCTTCAATGTTCTTGAAGTTTTCATAGATCTCTGGAAGCTGCACATCAATATCCTCCATTTTGATGCCGAGCTGTTTGCATGTTTCATGCACAACCGAAAGAGTGCGTAATCCCAAAATATCAAACTTAACCATTAGGGCCGCGACGTCGTTCATATCATAAGCTGAAATAAGATCGCCGTCACCAGTTCTCTGCATGGGCATGATTTCTTCGACATTATAAAAGCTGATTGCAATTCCAGATGGGTGGACTCCTGTATTTTTATTTAGACCTTCTAATTTTTTAGCTATTCTATATACTTTTGCGTTTTTATCCGCAAACTCTTTAAACTTTTCACTTTCTTCGTAGGCTACATCTAGCTTCGCCACTTTGCCAAATTGCTTTGGTATAATAGAGCTAATACTATTTACATCATCTTCAGATAATTCTCCAACAATTTTACCGCACTCTTTAACACATAGCTTACTACTTAAAGTATTTAGTGTTAAAATTTTACAAGTTCTTCCTTTGTGTTTTGTTTCAATATATTTAATCACTTCTTGGCGGCGATCATAAGAAATATCATTATCAACATCAGCTAGAAGCGAACCATCAAGATAGGTAATACCATCAACAATTGTTTGTTTGGCTCGGCTCTTCGAAACAAACCTTTCGAAGAAAAGGTCATATTTAATTGAGTCAACGTTTGTGACTCTTAGTAAGTATAGTACCAAAGATCCTGCGGCAGACCCTCGCCCTGGACCCGTGGGTATTCCATTTTCGTGACAATAATTGAGAACATCCCAATTCAATAATATATATTCAACAAAACCAAGCTCCTCTAAAACAGAAAGCTCCATTTTTACTCGATCATAGTATTTTTGCTTATTATCTAATAAGTCAATACCTCTATCTTTTACGCCTTTCAAGCATAGCTTTCTCAACAAGTCAAAGTTAGATGTTTCTTTTGGGATGCCTAACTCTTTATAGTGCTTGTCATCTACTTCAATCTCGGGGAGTCTTACCCCAACTGGCATAGGTTGCTTGTATGGTTTTAATTGTAACATATACCGTATTATAGGTATAGTTTTACAAATAGCAAGTTAAAAAAGATAATTAAATGGGACAAAAATATTTAACAACACTTTTGTCACTTTTTTTAATTTTGTATTCTTATTGGGTATTTTGGATACCAACCACATTATTGGTCGCACATAATAATTTATATAAATTATAATAAATTTATTACATAAGAAACATTTTCTGTTTTTATATTTATTAATAAAAGACTCTTTAGCGTTGTTTGGGTCGGTTTTTCTTTTTGTGTTGTCTGATTGGCTGCACTTAACGCATTTAGATTTAATTAAAAATCCATTAATAAACGAAAGCTCAAACAAAACATACCAATCTTTATCTAAAAAATCTATAAAGATGTCTGAAAAAATATTAATTTTACCAGAAAAGGATTCATCAATCCAATATTCGCCTTTTGTTTTTATACTATTCCTGGTTGGTCTGTCACCATCGCAGACATATTCGTATTCCTCAAAATATTGTGATTTTAAATTACCCTCAAAAGACACTATATAGTCACTCGCAGATTCATCTAGGTTGTTAGTTTTGAAGCTGTTGTTGTTTTTTATCAAGTAAACGACCTCATTGGGGACTTCTGTTTTGTCCCAATCAATACTTTGAATGAATTTTTCTACGTTCTCAAATACTATTGCATCGGACATATCCATAAACTATATTACACGTTTATATATCCAATTCCCACAGCTGTTTTTGAAATATTTCAAAATTCTTTTCAATATCGTATAAAGCGTCATGCAACTGATTCTCATCAAAAGGGATCTCATAATGCTGCAATAAGAACTTCTGGTTAGTCTTTAAGCCTCTTTCTCTGTAGTTTAGATACCTAAGCTGCCAAGTTAACATATCGTCCTTGTCTGGAGTCTTGTTGCCTTTACCGAGGGCTGTCGCAATGACTTTGGTATCAAGAATGCGGCTAATAAAAGAGTAATCAATCTCAACACCAAGGTTTCGGGCTATAACTCCTAACATATATATATCATACCCCAATATGTTTTGACCCACTATAATAACATCTTTATCCATAATTAAGTCCATAAACTCTTTATAAACTTTTTCTGGGTCTTCGGCTTTAGATATATAGTCTTGTTTATTAAAACCTGTAATTCTAGCCGCATCGTCTGATACATTTAGGTCGTCCCACCTTAGGAATCTGTTTTGCTTTTTTATTATCTTTTTGCCAGTGGCTTCAATCCAAGCAAGTTGCCAAGGCTTAGATGATACTAGGTTAAGACCTTCGGTTTCTGTGTCGAAGATGATATATTTTTGATCGAATTTAAATCTTAGTAAATCTTCCATTATTTATCCTCCTTCCAAGCTTCTATACAAAAACGATCACTACCAAAATGGTCAAGTCGTGGATTAGACAGGCTGGCTTGTCGGCCAGGCTGCCGATTGCAGATACACTTGTATGTTTGAAATGCTTCAACATCTTCTTTATTTTCATAGTAAATGGATTTAGCTTTTATTATTTTTTTATTAGGGTCGGCGTTAGTATATTCCTCGACTTTTTCTTTAAGTAAGAAGTCGAAAGGAAGGTTATTGTTTTCGACAATAAAACTCATTTCATCTGGTAGGGATGGCATACAATTAGCAAATGTTGTAAGATTTTTATGTAAGAACGAATCATAAAAAGGCATAACAAATTTTAGATTTTTAAAACTTGCCCAAGGTGTCTTTAGTTTTTCACTAGAACTCTTGGTGCAAAGACTATACAACTCTTTACATCCTTCGTCCCCATCTGCAAACGCTATAATTTTGCTTTCTGATTTGGGGTTTTCATCTTCATTAAAAATGGGGAGGCGCAAGCCAAACCGCATTCTATCTCCAAAAAGCCTAAAAGCAGCTGGGAAACCAGTCATAAAATCTTCCACAAAATAAACCTCTTCGAGATTATTGTCTGTAGCTATTCTATCTACGTCATCGAGTCGGAGTATACTGTTACCGATTGAGAAATGAGTTTTAAATAAAGGGATCATTTAGGTATGAAACACTATTAATTACGGTTTGTCAAGTGTTTTGGACAGCCTTCATAATATTTTATTTCATGGCTACCTTCTTCTGGGACCATTTCTATATTAAAATCTTCTTGGAAACAAGATGAAACAAATTCACCATCTTTGTCTTTTATTTCGGCATAAAAGAAATCGAACTTGTATGGGCAATGCCACATTACGGTTCCATCTTTTTTGAGTTGTCCTTTCTCTTTGGCAAACCCGCATTGAAGTTTGCCGCCAAAAGATCCGTCTGACGGAAATCCTTTATCTGCAGCGAAATTTGCCACCGCATCATTTTCATTAAAATTTTCTAAATAATTTTGAACAGATGCTAGTTGAAGTTCAAAGCCCTCTAAGTCATCCTCCTCGATAGGCTCCATCTTCATTAACCCATTTTTATTTAAATCAAATTTTAAAAATAAGAATTCCGAAGTTCTGTTAACATATTCTGGAAATAAATGTTTTACCGCCAAACAATACATATAGTCTTGAAGGTTATCTTCTTTTTCTTTCCCTTCAAACATTTTCTTACTAGTTTTGTAGTCTCGGATGATAGCTATCTTCTTGTCTTTGTATAAAAAGAGTTGGTCAATAAACCCACGAATATGGTAACCGTTTTGTTCTATTTCAAAATCTAGTTCGGCATGAGCTTCATCTGGAACCCCTAGATCCTCTCCGTGAAAATTGCAACTAAGGCCATTTAAGATCATCTCTTTGATCATAGTCATGTTGTCTTCATCTGTTACTCCTAGTTCGGTAGCGTCAGACATAATTAAATCTTTTACAGCCTTAGAAGCGAAAGGATCTTCAGCTTTTACGACTTTATTAAATTGTGTTTTAGTTTTTTGTTTTGATAAAAACTCAAAGACATTATGGCACACAGTTCCGCGTCTAGCGCCATCATTATTAGTGTCTGGTAACTTTTGCTTGTATTTTGTCCAATAGATCCAACTGCAAGATTGCGCCGTTTTAATACGACTTGCTGATAATTTAACTTCCATTTAGTGTTTTTATTAATTTTTTGCAGTGTGTATTTTTCGACAATTTATCGTTTGATTTTATTTTCTTTAATACATACTCTTGAAATTTATTGTCCCCGAGACTCCATTTGTCTTTTCGTTCATACCATTTTTTAAAATTCTCTAACATAGCCGTGTCACACTCTAGCATTTCGCCAAAATCGTTACATACGGGAGGATTAATTTTAATTAGGGATAGATCAAAAACAGAGGAAAGTTTAGCCGCGACCTTGATTGAGGCCAGAGCGCCAGTATTCTCATCTTTACTGTTGTCGTTGTTTGTCGCAACAATAATTCTCTTTAAATCAAAAGAATTTAGATAGGAGATTATTTTCGCAGAAATATCTAACCCAGCCAACATTAGAACGTTGTCGTGACCAGCTTCATAAAGAGCCATACAATCACCAATACTTTCAACTAGTATAACTTCTTTTTTATCCTCTATATTGGAATGTGAAAGGTGGTGTGGGTAAATCCAGTTTGTTTTGCGGCCCATGTGTTTCCATTTTGGAATATGTTCATCATTGGTGACAGAGCGACCAGAAAAACCATGAATTTGGCCGTCTAAGTCGTAAATAGGGAATACTATCCTACGGTACATCTTGCCGCCACCAGCGTAACCACATTTAAACTTATCTTGCGTATTAGAAGATACACCCCTTTTTTCATAAAAGGTTTTCATCGGCAAAAGTTTTTCTAAATAAGACTCTGGGTAAATTTTTTCCATTTCTATTACTTCTTCTTTTGAAGTGAATGATTCTTTTTGATTTGGGTTGTTTATTAAATATTCTTTAAGAGCTTTAGGGTCTTCTGTTTTTAATGTTTCTTTTACTAAAGCTGCAAATGGTTTTGCTTGTTCATCTCCGCCAAAATCCCTCCAAACCCCAGAATCTTTATATATAATAAGAGAAGTGTTTGTTTTTCCATTTCGAAAAATAGCGCGAGTTCTCCAGTGAGAACCGCAATCTTGGAGACTGTAGCCTAATTTTTCTAAGGAGCTTCTGTATTCGTTCATAGATCTTCAAAGGATGGAATGTCTGAAGACTCACTTCCGACTAGGTTGCCTCCACTATTTCTAAAGTCAACAATATCTCTTAAATCTCCACACTCTGTAATATTAAAATTTTTAAACGCAAGATTAATAAAGTTCTTTCGAAGGTTGTCATCTACTTGAACAGGTTCAATAGCTCCAGCTATGTCTTTTCCAAGGTGTCGAGACTTGACATTAATTAGTTTGTGTGTCCCAAATTGTGGACCCTCCTCTGCGACTTCATCATTTGTTTTTTGACGTAGAATAAACATATGTGAGCAGAATTGGGTGATGCGGTCAGACAAAGAAACAATGGATTCATCATCGACAATATTAGCGCTCTGCCTATTTGTTGTAATACCACTTCTATTAGATTGCACAGAAGTAATCATTGGTATTACTGGATTACCATCTTCTAGTATCTCCTTTTGGATGCATTTTTTGAACTTATCCACCATTTCTCCGACAAGCTGCCATTCGTTTTTGTTACCACCACTATCAGATGCTGTCTTAATATAATCAAAAGAGAAAATCATTTTATTCCCGCGCCCAACCGTTGAGTAGTAAAATCTTTTTAAAGTATTTATCATTGAATCTACATCCATGCCGCCGACATTATAATAGTAGAATTTTAAATTTTTAACTTTCTGCCATACAGCTCGTACTTTTTGTACGGTTTCTGCTCCAGCCTCTCTCCATCTACCGCTTTCAAGAAGATATGATGGGACGCCAGATAAGGCAGCACACTGACGAATGATTAACTCCTCCTTGCTCATTTCCCCGTTATCAAAGTGAAGCACTGGGACATCATACTTAGCAGACACTTTTGTAGAATAATCCATGCAATACTGAGTCTTACCCACACCAGATCGAGCCACAATGACGGTAATATTTCCTGGTCGCAAAAGAGATCCATAAATATCATTGATCTTTTCATGAGGACCCATCATCCCAAACTCTTCTAGTGGGTTGTTACCTCTTTCTTCAATAAACCCCTCCATTTGTTCAAAGATGTTTTCTGGGATGTCCGCCCCGACTTCGAACATGTTAATATTTTCGTTATAAATTTGATCAGCAGATTCTATGATCTTCAAATATGGCATATCCGCAGAGATGCTCTTCATGGAGTCTGATATCTTTTTTGCAGTCTTGTTTATTTCTCTGCGGACACTATATTTTTTTAGTTCCTTGATGGAGGACTCGATCTTTTCCTCTGAGTGTATTTTGCGCATAGAGAGGGATCTGACATAATCAATAAGAGAAATATCCTCTTCAAACTTTATCCCTAAATCTCTAATTCTCTGCACTAAAACAATATCGTCAATTTGCTCATCTTGTTCGCACGCTCTCTTTAAAACAGCAAAGAGTGTTCTGTGCAATAATGAGTTATCGTAAAAATCAGACTCCCCAATGAGGTGTATGAAATTGAACAGGACTTTTGGCTTCTGAATAAATGCTGCTAAGACTTGTTTTTCGATTTCTAGACTATATATCATATACAACGCATAATACATACGTTGTTGGTTCTGTCAAGGGCTAATCTAACTCTTCTTCGAAAACATTTTGAGAATATTCTTCAATATAACCTTCAATAGATTTTATCAAACCAGACTCTGTTATTTGAGACTCACAACTTGTATAAACAATTGGCATGCCGTCTTCGTTGCAATACGCTATAATGAAACCTTTATAGCATTCAGCGCCACCAGTCAACTCATATAATTGATCGAGAATCTTCTTTGGTAGTTCAAATTGCTTAAATTTAGGTTTATCCATATAATTTATTTTACACTACCCCAAAAGCTTTGCGAAAAATTCTTCTGACAATTTGTCATCTGGGTATATTTGTAGCAATTCTATCCCATTTATCTCGCAGAAATCCATTTTTTTGTCATCCCTACGTATTTGACTTAAAAAATTAGCCCTAGTTTTATGAAAAAACTCCACAAACTTGAGGTGTTGAGCGCCCTGCACCTCTATAGCTATGCCTTTTGTATGGTTATAAAAATCTAAAGAGAGCTGTGTCCCAACTACTTTAAATTCTTCATATACGGCGTCGTATTTCCAGTATTTATAGAGATATTTTCTTACTTCAGCTTGAAATTTACTGCGGCACTTACCATTCCACTTAATTTTGTACCTGTGCGCGTTTCTTACAGCTTTTTCTTTGCCGTACAGGGTTTTAAATTTCATAAAAGTAACTCACCAATTTGAGCTTCTACGAGAGGTTTGGCGGGTATTGTTAGGGTTATTTACACCAATTCTGTTATATTGGATTTAAAATAATTTATTAAAAATTCAGATAAACTTTTATTTTCTTCAATAAAATTAAAGACATTAGCTTCTCCGTGAATTTTTTCTGGGATATCTGAGCAATAATCCTTAACTAGTTCTTTAAACTCTTCGCCAACAGTGATCCAAGCACCCTTTTTGGTGACGAACTCCCACATATACAATAAGTCGATGATCTCCTTCTCTACCCAAATTGATGTGCCACCAGTTCTTCCGTAGCGAATTGGGTAGGGAACTGTGTTATTTGTCTTCTCGTTGGGAGATTTTTTAATAGTAGCTTTTGCCCAGTGGCCAATAATTGGATTTGTTTTGGGGCAGGGTATTTTTTTAGATGCATCTTGTAGAATCCAATCTCCTCTATATCGGGGTTCAAATTCAATAATGTAATTGGCGAAGTGAAGCAGGGCGTTACCTCCAGTTGCGGATGTCTGACGCACGGGAGCCTTTGAGTATGGGTCGATCTTAATGTCTGCCCTCACTTGGCTGATGAAGATGGCCATATGGCCTCTTTTTGTGAGCTTGATAGACATTCTCTTCATAAAGTTGGCCGCGATAACTGCGCCACCAGCAACTTTGTTAGAATCGTAAAATGATTTTTCTATATCTTGTTTAGAAATCAATCCATCAACTGAGTCTAGAATGAAACAATATTTGAATTTATCCTCGTTTTTCTCAACCAAAGTATGCATCGCATCAACTACGACCTCATAAATATTACTTTCAAAAACAAAACAAGTTCCTTCCACCCATTCTTTAGCTGAAAAAACAAATCTTACACCAGACCTTTTCATCATTTCGTTGGAAAGCCGACCTTCAGCTTTGATATAAAAACCTTTAGATCCTGGGGTGTCGTTTAGCATATTTTTCATCACCTCTAGCGAAGCTGATGTTTTACCGCCTTCATTCATGCCAACAAACCTATGAAGGCCAGGATTAAATCCACCATTAAGCATTAGGTCCAGTTGTAAAGAGCCACTTGACACCTTGTAATCAATAGCCTCTTCAAAGTTGAAATGATCTTCCTTTTTTTCTTTAAGGAACTTTTCTAGTAGTTCTGAATCTTTATCGCTCATTTAAATAGTTCTTTTGTATTCTTTGGTTTATTATCTACTGAAACATAGTCATTTCCAGTCTTTTTTCCTAAAACAATTGGATCATACTTAGAGTAATCAACTTTAAAATTAAAGTTTCTCCATTTTCTGTCCATTGGTTCTTTTAATGGTTCCGAAACTAAATATGCGAGACTATCGTACTTTTTAGGAAAGGTCGCAATCTCTAAGAATTCTAGAGAATACCTAGCTTCAAGATCCTTTAAAAGCTTCATCTCTCTGGCCCAGAAGAACCTTTTTTGGTTCTTAGGCACTTCTATTAACCTACCAATAACAGCTTGTCTTCTTTTATGGGGAGTTAATTTCTTTGAGGTCATTTGCCACCATTCTACGAACCAAGTCTGGAAAGTCAACACTTTTTTCCCAGTTTAAGTCTTTTTGAGCTTCAGATGGGTCTCCCCATAGGAGATCAACTTCAGCTGGTCTGTAAAAATCTGGGTTCACCTTAACCAAAGAAATTCCTGATGTAAATTCTCCAAGGAGATTAAATTTTTCATCTACCCCGCTACCACTCCAAGAACCTTTGATGCCAGCGTTCTCGAAAGCTAACTCTACAAATTCACGTACTGTATGGGTTTCCCCAGAAGCTAAAAGATAGTCTTTCGGCTTATCTTCGTTCAGCATTAACCAAACGGCACGCACGAAATCTTCTGCGTGGCTCCAATCCCTCTTAGCGTCCATATTACCCAACTCAAGTAAATTAAAATTTACATCACCCTCAGATAGCGATTTGGAAATTCTAGCCACAGCTTTAGTAATTTTTCTAGTCACAAACTCTTCTCCCCTGCGTTCGGATTCGTGATTAAACAAATATCCTTGAATAGCAAAAAGATCATACGAATCTCGCCAAACTTTAACGATTTGTCTGGCTGCCACTTTTGATGCCCCATAAGGACTTCTTGGTTTGGATGGGTGATTTAAGTCTTGTGGGCTATAATCTACGTTGCCAAATTCTTCTGAAGATCCAGCGTTATAATATCTACAATCAGGGCAATGTTTACGAATAGCCTCAAGTTGATGAAGAACTCCCATTGTATTATTTTGAAAATGGTTAACTGGCATTCTCCAGCTATTACCAACAAAAGAGTTGGCGGCAAAATTAATAAAGTAATCTGGTTTGATTTCTTCTACACAAGACCTAATGCTGTGTTCGTCACCGAGGTCCATTTCAATTAGTTCGAAGTTTGGATCTTTGATATGTTTAATATTTTCGTGATTTGGGACGCTGAGTCTGCGAATTGCTCCATATACTTTGCAGTTGGTAAATTTCAAAAGAAAATCCGCCATGTATGATCCGACTTGACCTGTTACACCTGTTACTATTACTTTTTTCATTTTGACTTTGTTTCTTTTTTAAATACTAATCCATTCTTCCTAAAAAAATCCCTTTTCATCGTTGAGGCTTCTCTGCATTTTTTTGTTAAGTTTTCGTCGAAAATAAATCCATATTTTTTAAATATAGCTTTCCAGTATTCAGGGGTGCGACAATTGACGTGATGGTGTCCTGGGGTGTTTGGCGGTGCATGGGTTAAGGCTACAGCTTTGCAATGCGTAAAGCACTGCATAAAATTATCAACAAAATCTTCTTTAACGTGCTCAACAAATTCGCACGACCAACCTAAGTCAAATTCTTCATCAAAAATATATGGGCCTTTACAAAAATCATGTATTACAATGTTTTCTTTTTTCATTGAGGGGTCACCGTCTACGCCGATGGCTGTAGAAAATCCAATTTTACCAGCTTCATTAACCTGCCCCGCAGGACCGCAACCGACATCCAAAAAAGACTTTGCCTTAAGTTCTTTTTTTAAAAATTTTAAAACCCCACTATCTGTGTGAGTTATGTTTAAGTGTCCGCCCAAATGTTTCATAAATTTTTTTCTATTTTGTATCTTATAGTATCTCCATCATCTGATGATTCAAGTTGATTTTGTAAAATAGTTGGAATGATTAAATTTTTATTAGACCACTGTCTATTGATTGGGTGAATCAATTTATTATTGCCACCCAAAACCTTAACTGGGCAACCCATACCTAATATTTCATACATAGTTGTGGAGGAAATGCCTATAGCTAGTTTTGCGTTTTGACATTCTTGTATGGTTTTGTTTTTTGATATTTTGTATTTTGACTTTATGCCTTTGTTCCTTGGGTGGGGGCATACAACTACTTTGGATGGTTCTATTTTATTGGAGTTAATAAACCTATCAACCATGTTTTCATTTGAATCAAAGTTGGAATAATGATAAACTGTAGAATCAAACTCAAGTTGGAACACGAAGACATATTTATCTTCTGGGTTTTTGTATTCTAAGTTATTTTCGATAAAATAGTTTGATATAGTGTTTTTTAATTGATTTAAATTTGATTTATCTAAATATTTTTCTTGAATCGATTCTGACCTGCAGCAAATCCCCTCTCTATCTACAATAAAATTAGATTGACCTTGAGGAAACAAACCTCTCTCTACTACACAAAAAGGTATATTAAAAGTTTTGCAAATTTGTTTAGCCCAAAAGCAACCTATCTCACTTCCATTCCAAATGATAACTATGTCAGATGATTTGATTTCTTCTGAGGATCTGTATGTGCTAAAGGCATTGTTGTCACATTTTAATCCAATAATATCAGAGTTTGGGTACGCTTTAAATAGGTAGTTTGTTAATTGCGACCTAAACCCATCTTGGAAGCTGCCAGAAGAATCAAATAAAGCTATTTTCATTTTTTATACTTAAACCACACACCAAGCATGACTATGGCAGATAATAAACTCAAACCATAATTAATCAACCACCAAAAATCAAACCCGACTCTTAATATTGTATAGGATATCGCTGATATGTAACCTACAATAGAAAGCACAAAGAGAGAAATGCTTACATCTTGTACTTTTTTTGTTTTTATGCTTTTAAATATTTGTGGCCAAATACAAGTGCTAAAACAAGCGGTATATACTAACCCTAAGAACTCTTCCATTTTAATGCTTCCGCTAGTATCGGGTATTGTTCTATAAAAACCTTTTTACAGTCTTCTGCTATTTTACGGTGTTCTTTTTGTGTTTCTTTTTGTGTCCGCAATTCAATATAATGAATCCAGCTACGCAGACTACCCGCCATATACATTGTTGTTTCTGTAGATTGTGGTAAGATCATTCTGGCACTTTCTTTCGCAACCCCCACACTTATTAGTCTTTTGTAAATTTTAAAACAAAAATCAACATAATCTTCTAGGAGGCCAGAAGCTGGTCGGGTCATTTCTGCAAACCATTCATCCATAATAATAGGATCAATTAATTCGTCACCCACTTGCCTGTTTGTTTCGCCTTGTTTTCTAAGCTCGATGGGACGAGAAATTAAAGATTCAGAATATCTTTGGCTAAATTCTTGAAAGGCAAAGGAGCGGTGACGAAGAATTTGCGCAGCAATAGCTCTGCTGGTTTTAATTTCTAGCGTCATACTGACCATTTCAAAAGGTGACCAGTGTTTGTGCTTGATTAAATATTTTAACAACCTTGGGGCTGTTTTTTTATTTAATTGGTTGTCGGGATTACTGACGCGCGCACAGTAAGCCACTAAGTCTTCTGCGCTTTTAACCCCGTCGTTTTCGACAGGTTTGGAGATTGATATTAATTTTACTGACATCCATAGATGTTATATCAAATATGGTCTTTGTCAATAGATATATAAGCGTCTCTGCTTTTTTTCCACTCAGATCTGTGTTTTCTTATCCAAGTTAGTAGGGCAACCTCAAACCCTATATCCTCCCCTTTTTTCTCAGACTCTATCCACTTAAGTTTTAAAATTTCTTCTCTTTCCGACAAAAATTCCTTATATAGGCTAGATCCTGTTGGAAAGTTTTGGTTCATTAATACTCTTCGCTTATTTCTTTGGCTTGAGAAAGAGAGGGGTTGATTTCAAGAAGAGATGCATCTGATTCTAATTCTGCTTCCACTTTCTTACCAGCTCTCCATTGCTTGCAAGACCAATATCTTGCTTTGTATTTGGGGCCTGGATTGGTATCGCATTGGTGTCTAGCTCTAAATGATTTGCGTCTCGCTGGATCATCTCTTTTAATTTCCATATTTGGATCTCCAAAAGTTACCTTCACAACATTGCCTTTGTCATTTTTTACATAAACGCCAAACTTCTTTTTGGAACCTTTTGGGAGTCTGAATGGTTTATTTAAAGTTTTATTTTCTGCCTCTGTTTCGCAGTCCCAATTTTCAGATTCTGAGTATTCTAGTATTTCTGTATCTGAAATTTTAGAAGCTAGAAGATCAATTTTAGCCAAAGCTAATTCTACCTTTGAATAATCATCAAATAATGATTCGATGGTGAGATCAATTATCTCTTCTTCTGAGGCTTTAGCTACATCTTGGTCTGCCTTGCGGTAAGAATCTTTTACTTTTCCGCCTCTTACCATTTTCAAGAACATATTAACGCGAGCCATTGCCCAACTGCCTCTTGTTTGGCCTGGGCGGTGTGAAGTGGAAAAAGCTCCTGCACCCCTGCGGTAAATCTTTTTAAGCATACCTAGAGTGACTTTTTTGTCAGATTTTTCGTTATGCTCTTTTACTTTATTTTTGAGTGATGTTGTAACCTTCTCGCTAAAAGTAATTGCACCAGCTGCAGAACCTGGCTCGTTTACGGATGAACCCTTTTTTCTTTCTTCTTTTTTCGCTGGTGTTTGCGCTGCGCTTTTGGGGCCTGAGCGATCAGCTTGAAGTTGTTGTGAAAAATCTAGTTCCATACCTATATGTTACACTTTTTTTAAAAAAACTCTAAATTAATTAGAGGGAAGCTCAAACACCCAAATAAATCCAGCAACAATGCTACCTATTATTGCTGTTGTGATAGTCCATACAACAGATCTTATGGTTTTGGTTGTGTCTTGAACGTGCGACAAATCTCTCTCAAGGAGCCTCAATCGGTCATCTTGGGCAACCATTCTTTTAAGAATAATTCTTGTATCATTATTTAATGCTGTAATTCTTTCTTCAGCCCTAGCTAAAGAAACAACCGCTTCTGATACTTTGTCAACTTTTTGTTCTATTCTTAATAGCCTGTCGTCTATGTCTGCCATGATAATATTTACACCAAATAATCTGATTTTTCAGTTTCAGAAAAATCTTCTCTGAATTCTTCTGGATCTACACCAAAAGATTCACACGCTCCGTCTAGAGTGTCAAAGTATGTCCACCCATCGACTGGGTAATCATATGTGTCCTTTAGACTAATGTCTAAGGTAAAATTCTTATTCTCTAAACGAGTAGCAAAGATCAATACTGAGTGTTCTGTTCCGATTTCTAGTTTATAAAATCCGTTTTCTTCTTCCATAATTATAATGATAGTGTCCACCCCTTATTGGTTGCTATAAGTTTATCAGCAGCTGTCAAATCAGCAGTGTAACTATTGTATCTAAGATCAATAGTGGCAGAATGAGTTATTGTGCATAAGTGATTAAAAATATTTAGTATTGCATCTCGATCCAAACGAATAAAGCTCAGTATAACAGAATGTTTAAATCCTGTTTCATCGGTAGGTCCACCTGGAAAATCAATATACGCTAAGTTTCGACAAGCCTGGAACGCGCTGCTCAAATCGCCAGAATCATTAGTATAAGACCAATCTATACCGCTTATTTTTTGTAAATCATAACAATTTAAAAAACATCTAGTATATTCGCCATCGGTCGGACCTGCTGTCATTCCAACAATAGTAACTTCTCTTAACCGATAGCAATTTTGAAAGGTATAAGCTAAAGAAAACGATTGAGTTAAAGCTGATACGTGTATTGGTGGTAACTCTTCTAAATAGTAACACGAACTGAATGTTTGTCTTAATCGTGTGCAATTTGTAAAATCGAGATATGTGTATTGCGAACTAAACCGCCTTATACTTTTATGCTGAAATGTGGCGAATAAATCATAAACCTTACTAAATTGACCTATATATGGAAATACTGCTATGTTCGGGAAATAGGCGGCGTATTCCCCAAACGCAAGAGACATATCAAACAGCGTTGTTTCTGGCTGTTCTATATTTAAAAGAGACCAATCTTGAATACTATTGCAACCATTAAATGTACCATACAACCCATATAGAGCCTGACTGCCTCTAACCTTTGATATATTAAAGCCTTGCGGTATAGCTTTTAACCTTGAACATTGTAAAAACATTTCTCTTAGCCTTACTTCAGAAACAGTAGTGCTTATACCCATATACGGAATATGCTCTAGAATAAAACAGTTTCGAAACGTTCTATAAAAATCAGTACAGTTTGGAAGGTCACCAAATAAACCAGGCGGTAAATATCTCAAACTATGGCAACTTTGAAAAGTACCTTGCATGTTGGACGTGTTTTCATCAAACCAATTTTTGTCTGGATTTGCAAATTCATCTGGTATGGCCTCTAAGCTATGACAATGAATAAACGAGTTTGCGAGTGACTTATTATCTTCTCTCAAATACGGCACTTCTGGTATTGATTTCAAAGATCTTTTGTAGTAGTATAACGTAATGTAATCTGTTAATAGGCGATTATTTGGAGTGTTTCTAATAGCAATTTGTTCACATAACTGCTGAGGATACGTTGTACCCATTCTAATTCTAGTACAATTTGATGTACTAATAAACATATCTAATATCGCTGACCCCCAGTAAGTAGTAGCACTAGTAGCTGGCCCCACCTTATTAAAGTCAATCATAGACCCAAATTTATCTCCGACAGCTGTAGGTGTAAGCTCAAATCGTGCTTGTCGATATCCTCTAAATTCTGTATTGGCAGGTAGATCATTATAATCATAAACATGAGTAACAGTCGAATTTGAATTCACTGTTTCGATATTGCCGTCACCCCAATCAATAGTCAATGCATTTGCACCACCAGTAACAGTGGTACATAAAAAAGATAACCAACTAATAGATTTTAGTTCATCAGGATAAACAGCTATCAAACCTATAATTTTTTCTGGTACACCTTCTGGTTTATTTAAATCTAACCATTCGCTTGGCCGTACCCACGGATCAACCATAGTATCAAGAACAAGATCACTTGGAGCTGAACGTGGTACATTACTAGGACCCGTTACTGGTAAAAAACTCATACTACATTACCTCCTAAAAATGCGTAATCAGATGATTTAAAAATAATCTGCGCTTGACCATATATTCCAGCTATACGATTTGCACCATTAAAGGAATTGAATCCAGATAACCCAACGCCCGAAGCGAATGCAACACTGTTAATAGTTTCAGCTATAAATGTTACTGTATATCCAGAAACTTGCGAAGGCACTGTAATGGTAATGGGTGTGGTGTTTTGTAATAGCACTGTTGCTCCGTTATGAGTTGAAGATAGAGTAAAGTCAGCCGTTTCTGTTACAAATGAATTCTGTGTTAATGTTATTTTTTCAAATGTTGCGGTACCAGTAAATTCTGGATTATCGGTTGTTGCACCTTCACCCTGCGGACCAGTTTCACCTTGAATGCCTTGCTCACCTTGAATGCCTTGAATGCCTTGAATACCTTGCTCACCTTGTGGACCAGTTTCACCTTGAATACCTTGCTCACCTTGAATACCTTGCTCACCTTGTGGACCAACTTCACCAGATAAAACTTCGGCACCTACCCACTTCTTTAATGCCGCATCGTACTGCAGAAATTTTCCGTCAACTTTAGCTGTTGAACTCTGAACATCATTTAAACGACTTAACCAGACTTCACCACCTCCTCCGATGGTTGAAAGCTGAGTATTCACAGCAGATTTCCAATTCTTAAAATCTCTATCAGTTTTTATTACATACGAATCTAATTCATCCTTTGCTTTAACAAAAAGAGGTTCGATAAGTTTATTAATATCTGGCAATTCTGCATCATTCCCAGAATCTCCTTTCTCGCCTTGTAGACCAGTTTCGCCTTTTAATCCTTGCTCACCTTGTGGACCAGTATCGCCTTTCTCGCCTTGTAGACCAGTTTCGCCTTTTAATCCTTGCTGACCAGTGTCGCCTTTAACACCTTGCTCGCCAGTATCGCCTTTTAATCCTTGCTCGCCTGTATCGCCTTTTAATCCTTGCTCACCAGTTTCACCTTTTAATCCTTGCTGACCAGTGTCGCCTTTAACACCTTGCTGACCAGTGTCGCCTTTAACACCTTGCTGACCTTGTGGACCAGTTTCACCCTGATCTCCTTTGATCCCCTGATCACCCTTTAGACCAGTGTCTCCTTTAGGTCCTTGTATTCCAGTTTCACCCCTTAAACCCTGTTGACCAACATTTCCTCTATCACCTTTAATGCCTTTATCACCTCTAATTCCTGGTTTTCCTTTTGGGCCAGGAACAGCTTCAATCAGCTGCACATTTTCTTCTAACCCATCCAGTTTTTCTGAAAGAGGTATTATTTGTTTTTGAAGCTTTTTATATATTGCTACAGAAAACGCACTATTTGCATTATCTAATATTGATGACATAATACTATTTATTAATCATCCAGTATTTTGCTCATTGTATCAATCATTTTGATTTGAGCTTCGTGCAATTCCTCCGTACGATTATTGACTTCTTCATCAATTATAATATCTTCTTCAGATGCTTCTACCGATTCAAAACCCATATCATCATCCGCACCTTCTTCAGGTTTTTCTTCTGCGATTTCAGCATCGATTCTTTCAATATCTTCATCAGATTGCTTAAGTATGTTATTTCGAATCCATTTAGTAGAATAATACTTACCAACATTCTCGCCTAACAGATCAAGCATTTCAATTCTAGCTGTAAGAATTTCAGATTCTTTCAATTCAGCGAAGTAGTTATCTTCGATAAAGCTAACAGCTATATCGCTCGCAAGGTCTTCCCATTCATCTTTTCCAATAATTCCCTTCAAGATCAACTGAACCTTCAGCGCTTCCAGCAATATAGAAGAGAACTTTTTACGAATACGATCAACAAACTTCTGAAACTTTACTTCATCGCGAGTGATCTCAGAAGATCTACCAAGACTGAATGATGTTTCAGAATCTAATCGAGAAATTGGAACGTTGAGAGTCTTATACAACTTCCGTTGGAAGAAAACAATATCATCAATCTGTCCTAAGTTTTCTCCACCTGGAAGAGTAGTGATTTCAGTTCCTCTTCCGCCTTCACGACGAGGTAACCAAAAATCTTCAAGCATCGACATGTGTCGACGATCGTCTTTAATATCTCCTGTAGCTGCATCGTATACAAGCTTATTACGATACTTACTCATAATGCTTTGTACATATTCTTCAGCTTTACCCTTTGGCAAATTACCAACATCGATATAGAAGATACGTCTCTCAGGAGCACGAGCTACACGATACATAACCAACGAATCTTCCATCATTCGAAGTTGATTCACCGGCTTTAGAGCCTTGTGTAGATAAGAAACTACTCGTTGTTGTGATTCATCTAAAAGACCTGAAGTTACATTAATGATTGCATCCTTCGCA
>Ga0206123_10000180_pt1:0-32500 | contig 60306 bp, 48 predicted proteins | sample Helgoland_Spring_2_FD_160086 | JGI IMG/M metagenome (GOLD analysis project Ga0206123, IMG submission 160086) | Pelagic subsurface seawater microbial communities from Kabeltonne, Helgoland, North Sea - Helgoland_Spring_Bloom_20160316_1 | ecosystem: Environmental > Aquatic > Marine >...
AAAATACTGGCTGTTGCCTTCGCTCCTTCTTCTAGAAAGATCCGATCGCCGATGACCGTACAAGACTCATGAATCGGTGCACTTGTGCGCCCAGCGGTAAGTAAATCAAAATCAGCCTCTAATTCAGCTGCGTTTAATCCCCAAATGTCCCAAGGTCGAGCCACGATATTCAGAGGCCCCTCAAAACATGCACTGCCGGCGGTATCTGCAGGCTTTTCACCTTTCCATGCGATCACAGTATCGCCCTTACATAGGCTCTGCCCCATGCTAAGCGCACCTAAAGCCGAAAAGAATTCATCCGTCGGACAAACGCCACCATCGACAGCTACATCTGCCTCTACAAGACTCGGGAATTTACGCTGCAAATACGATTGTGTCTCATTACCTATCGTATGGCCTCGTTGCGCATATTTCTCGGCAATGGTCAAAATCCCGCAACGCAGCTCAGAAACCGGACGTGTAAAGGTTAAAGGCAGCAAGTGATCGCGGTTGGAAGAATCGACTAATTGTATACGCATCTTGAGGTAATGACTTTGGTTTCGGAAAGTTAGGGCAAAAAAAAGACCCGCTGCAAAGCGGGTCTTGTATTTTATAAAGTCTAAACTTAACTTTTCTTTCCGTAACGGCTGCGGAATTTGTCCACACGACCCGCTGTATCTACCAACTTCACTTTACCAGTGTAGAATGGGTGGGAGTAGCTAGAGATCTCCATTTTTATTAATGGATATTCTACGCCTTCAACTTCGATGTTGTCTTTTGCATCTGCACAAGACTTAGTAATGAACTGATCGCCAGTACCCATGTCTTTAAAGACACACAAGCGATAGTTTTCTGGATGAATACCGTTTTTCATTTTCTGCTTTTTATTTAATAGTCTGAGTTTTGGCCCAGACCCCTGTTTCTTTGTGGACGGCAAATATATGGTAAATGTTCATAACCACTTCATTGCGAGTACAAAAATACATGAGTAGCTTCGTAGAAATGAAAAAGGTCCAATTCTTTTTGCTTCTCATCGCCATTTCCGCACTCTGTAGCTGCCGCAATACTATTGATTTTCAAGGCAGTAACATTGAATTGAACTTCTCTCAGGACACCATTTACCTCGATACCGTTTTCACAGGATTAGGCAGCTCAACGCGCATTTTAAAAGTGTACAACACCACTTCTGAAAACATGACGGTGGACAGAATTCGTCTTGCGCGTGGAGTAAGCAGCTACTACCGAATGAATGTGGACGGTATAAGTGGTAAATACGCAGAAAACGTAGAAATCTTAGCTGGTGATTCCACGTACGTCTTTATTGAAATCTCGCCGGATGCCCAAGGATCGACAGAAATGATCTACACGGATAGCATCTGGTTTGAAAACGGAAATGTAAAACAACACGTAAACCTGATCACTGCTGTTTGGGACGCGTATTATCATTTTCCTGACCGTGTACTTACCATCACTCAGCCCGAGCCGTATCCGGACATTAAAATTCCCTATTCCATCCTGCCCTGCAATGCCACATGGAATAATGACAAACCCCACGTTATTTACGGTTATGCCGTTGTAGATAGCGCATGCCTACTTACGATTAATGAGGGAACACAAATCCACATTCATAAAGGGGGTGGACTCTGGGCGTATCGAGACAGTCGGCTGGTTGTGAATGGTGGTGGCAACGACGCAGATCACATGAGCCAACCTGTTGTTTTTCAAGGGGACCGATTAGAACCCGGTTACGAATGGGTACCCGGCCAATGGGGCGGCGTGCTAGGTGGACTCTTCCTAATGCGATCGAACCAAAACCACGAAATCAAGAACACCATCATAAAGAATGCAACTACAGGCATTCGCCTAGACAGTGCCGCCACATTAATTGCCGATCAGCTCATCATCAGCCACAGCTCCCGCGTGAATTTATACGGGGGATTCGGTGATGCCACATTGACTAATTTTATCAGTGGACCCGCGGGCGTCTATGGGCTATATGGGCTGGGTGGGCACTACGAGGCGCGAAACAGCACCTTTTTGAATACTTGGAGTTATTCTTCGCGAGGCGGTACAGCTGTTGGTTTAAGTAACTTTTTTGAAGACGGGAGCGGCACGCGCTATACGCGTCCGATCAGCGCTTCATTTTTTGAATGTATTGTTGATGGCTCACTAGATAATGAGGTGAGTCTTGCCATCGATAATGGTGAAGATTTTGATGTTGTGTTCGAAAAATCGGCCCTAACCATAGACCCCAATCCGCAAGGAGGTCACTATGCACTTACCGACGTTGACATGTTTGTAGGAAGTGATTTATTCTACAATGAAAATTGGGGATATACGACCGGACCGTTATTGCTTAATTCGGGATTTTCATACGTACCGGATAGTGTGAATGCGCTGATTAATGCAGTCCAGCGTGATCTTTCTGGCCCGCAATACGACATTCATGGCACCTTCCGCAACAACTACATCACGCTAGGCGCTACCGAGCCGCTCTAAGTTAAAGTTGCGCTAAGAAAGCCATCGTGTTTACCCCGTCCGCATAATCCCATAAATCAGGTTTCTGGGCTTTGCCAAAAGGAATGTGGCCGTGGCCAACCACGCATTGGATTTTCTCACCCCATTCGGCAATCTTATCTGCGGCGTCAGCTTCAGCTTTGTAACGACTGATATGAAGAATGCCCACCGGCGTATGTAACTCTTCGTTTTCACGAACTATGATAAAGCCGTTTTCTAAGAAATCGTCCTGATTGAGTAAGAAAAGGGCACGGTAGTATTCGTAGTTATTGCCGTATTTGTTGTTGTTTACGATGCCGTTCCAATCCACAATGTTTGCAAAGATGCGTTGCACATCAAATGCTTCAGGAACCACAACATGGCCTACATTCCTGCATCCCATACCAAAGTAGCGGAAGATATCTTCACCCAATGCTACCAATTCTTCATCAGATTCGCTACCGTCTAGTAATGCGATAGAGGTCCTGTTTTTACGTATAATGTTGGGGTACTTCCCAAAGTAATATTCAAAGTAACGCGCTGTATTATCACTGCCTGTGGCGATCACTGCTTCCATATCGTTTAATCGGTCTACAAAGACCCAATCCCCTTCGAACAACGGATCGTGACGCAATAAAACCTTAACTAAGACCGGAATCAGGTATTCATCGTCACTACTGCGTTTTACCAAAGCAAAATGTCCCGATAAAAACACGGCTAAAAAATCGTGCAATCCGACCAACGGAATATTTCCCGCCATAACGATGCCTACACGCGTTCTGCTGATTTCTCGAATCCCCCCTTCACGCTCGCGCCAATCTAGAAGGGCCTTATGAGAAAGCGCTTGACCCCAAGCAGCGAGGGCGTGGCGCTGATTTTCTTCAATAAACCAGCCGTTGTTTCTGTGCGACTGGACGATCGCCGTCTCAAGTTCTTCGGCGATATCTTCGTGACCGCCCGAGATGGCAATACCGTCGGAAAATTCCCTTAAAAATTGGCCCAGGTTCGAAACTGCTTGAATCCTATGGTCTGAGAAAAACATTGGCGCTACCTTTGTGTTAGATTTGCAAAGCTAAAACACTACGCGTAGAAATGGCCATTAAAATCACAGACGAATGTATCAATTGCGGCGCATGCGAGCCGGAGTGCCCGAATAATGCTATTTATGAAGGTGCTATGGAGTGGCGATTCAACGAGGGTACTGACCTGAGCGGAAAAATCGTTACACCAAACGGCAATGAATACAATGCAGATGAAGCGCAAGAACCCGTGGATTATGACGTTTATTATATCGTAACGGACAAATGTACAGAGTGTATTGGCTTTCATGAGGAGCCGCAATGTGCCGAAGTTTGTCCTGTAGACTGTTGTGTACCGGATGAAGACCACGAAGAAACCGATGATGCGCTTATGGCTAAGAAAACCTTCATGCATTTGGATGATTAATCCACTACGTCTTTTGTTGGCAACCTGCCTATTGAGCAGTTTTGCCACGATGGCCCAGGTTACAGAAGTGCGACTTGCACAGCTGGGTCAATCCTATTTACTCCCTGAAAACGAGCCCCACCGTGACTCCCTTGCTGAGATCTTCTCAGATAGTCTTTGGGATTTCATAAGTGTGACTGAGCATTATGGCGCTGCATTGAAAGGCGTTCGCAACTTGAGTGTACAGCTCCCTGAAGACCGTAGCTTCGCATTGTATACCTGGGCAGTACCACAATCTAGCGGTGAATTCACCTTTCACGGTTTTCTGTGGAACCCGAGCTGGGAAGATAATACTCGACTCGTATTAGAAGATATAGGAACCGTCGATGCACCCTATCGATGGCTGAAAGGTGGCGAATTCGTAGGTGGTATTTGCTATGATATTCGAACCACACGCTACCGCGGAGAAAAACACTACACACTACTCACTTTTCGCCCAGGACGTACGGTAAATACTAAATTTATTGATGCCATTGAATTGGGAAGTAAGAGCAATAAGGTTCACTTTGGCTCACGTATTTTCAATATTCGCTACAACGGCGATGAACGCTACCAGCGCAGACCCTACCGCATTCAGTTTCGTTACAACAGCACCTTGACCGCGGCCGTAAGGTGGGACAAGAAGCACCGCGGATTTATATGCGACCACCTCTCTCCATCGCAGGAAGGTCTAGAAGAACGTTGGTTTGCTTACGGCCCCGATTTCTCTTATGATCGCATCTATTGGTCCAATGGTAAATGGGAATTGGACGAAGCCTATCCGCTGGTTCAAAACCTCGAGGTCGCACCAACGAATAATAATGTGCCCACCTCATTGGACCCAAAAAAATAGCGCCCATAAAAAAGCCCCGCGATGCGGGGCTTTTTTATATCGAATCTGCACTGCGCGCTGCGCAGACCAGCGTTTTATTAATGGTTCAACATTACCGGCATAACGAGCATAAGAAGATCTTCCCCATCGTTCATCCCGTCTGCAGGAATAAGCAGACCGGCACGGTTTGGAGCGCTCATTTCCATGCGCACATTATCACTGCCCAGATTACTTAACATCTCAAGCAAAAAGCGGGAATTAAAACCGATTTCCATATCATCGCCTTGATAATCACACGAAATACGCTCGTGTGCCTTATTACTGAAATCTGGATCTTCAGCGCTTACAGAAATCTCTGCACCTGCTAATTTTAAACGAATCTGGTGTGTCGTTTTATTTGAGAAGATCGCCACACGCTTCACTGACGATGAGAAGGCACTGCGGTCAATCAGCATCACATTTGGATTCGACTGAGGAATCACAGCTTCGTAGTTCGGGTATTTTCCGTCGATCAAACGACAAACCAAAACCACATTATCAAATGTGAATCGAGCATTCGTGTTGTTGTACACCACCTCTACTTCTGAACTGTCGTAGCTCAATGAACCGCGCAACATGTTCAGCGGCTTCTTCGGCATAATAAATTCCGCGGTATCCGCTGCTCCTAAATCTGTTCTGCGGTAGCGCACTAATTTATGTGCATCCGTTGCCACAAAAGTCAATGAATTGGACTCAAACTGGAAGAACACGCCGCTCATTACCGGTCGTAGTTCATCATTTCCTGTTGCGAATAATGTCTTCGTAATACCTGTGACCAATGCTTCCGCAGGTAAATTTGCTGTTGATGCATCTTCCAGCTCTGGGAATTTTGGAAACTCCTCACCGTCGATGTACGCCAAAGAATACTTACCGTAATCTGAAGCCAACTCAATAGAATGAGCTCCTTCGTCAAAAGTAAAAGTCAATGGCTGCTCCGGGAAGGTCTTTAAGGTGTCTAAAAGCGTCTTAGCAGGAACCGCAGCTGCGCCATGGTCTTCGCTCTCCACCTCCAAATTTACGCTCATCATGGTCTCTAAATCAGAAGCACTGACCGTTAATTCCCCCTGCTTTAATTCAAACAGGAAATTATCCAAAATAGGCAAAGTGTTATTGCTCTGAATAATGCCTCCAATCAATTGGAGTTGCTTCAAGAGTTTAGAACTGGATACTATAAACTTCATACGCGTTGTATTTAATGCTCGTAAGACAAATATAAACGGGTAGGTGCCTTTCTACCGGCCCATAGCCCAATTTTCTTTTACACAATTGTTAATAATCAAATACCCTGTAAATCACTGTAATTCAGTGAAATCCCAGCGTAACTTCAATAGATTTCTCCAGCCATAGCGCTGAATTAGTGCCATCCGCCCGTCCGGTAATTCCGCATAGAATCGATCCGGATCCCAAACGTGTACAGTTCCGTCCGCCGCCTGCTGTTGCCCCTCAGGCTTTTTGTAAAAAGCACGAGTGCGCAACTGCTGACCCTCTGCAGTATTTACGAGTAACTCGAAAGCAGGTGTTGAAGCGAAAATGCTGTCTTTTTTAATCCACACGTTGTCTGATGGAATAATAGCGCCTTCATATTTCAAAGTCTGCACACTCTTCACCACCGTAAATAAGGCCAAGTCATCCTTCACCTGAACCGTTTCAAACGATGCGTCCACCATCGACCAATGCTCCGGTGTTGATGCCGGTTCAAGCAACGGGCCGTTTAAATCTTTCAAATTTTGACGCGTGATCACCCAACCCCCGCTAGGATCTTGTGGCAGTACCATTTCGATATTTTTAATGGCTGCAGGCGCCAAACCAAAAATGGTTCTGTCGCGCCACAAAGTAGATTCCGTAAAAAAACGAGTGCTTAAATACCCGTTAAACCCTTGTATGTAAACAGAGAAAGGAAGTTCTGCTCCTACCATTTTGTAATAGGTTCCCAGCATATCGGGAGTTTCTGTACCCACGATGTAGTGCTTCACGCGCTGCTTACCCACAAAGACCTCTACCCACTTCCCATACACCTCCATGCGTTGTTCAATCTCTGGAACAGCACTTTCGGTGACAAAATTTTTCAATCGAACCTCGCTCAAAGTCTTTAGTAACACTTCAATCGCATCCTTTCTAACGGGATGCACGCTATCAACGACCCATCCCTTTGCCGTTCGTTCTAAGGTTACTGAAGAAGGCTTCTTATCGCGGATAACTATCTTGGTGATGCTCGCCGTGTCTGGCACAGCAAAGTCATACTGCGCCTTTAATGCCTCAAGGCCGTTACTCTGATCTCCACCAGTGCAGGCGGTTAAAATCAAAGCAGTTAAAAACGAAAGACTAATTAGGTTACGAATGCGCATATTTTCTTCTGCGTAATAGGTTAAACAGCAATGCCGCGAGGAGCAAAAGCACCTCAGGTAATGCCACATTTATGAGTTTCCATTTGCCCGCTTCAGCAACGAGCTTTTCGCCGTCGAGCAGACGCAACTTGAAGTCACGCGTTCGGGTTTGCATCAAACCCTTATCGTCAAGCATGTAATCAACGACATTTAATACTAAATCATCATTGCCGTATTCTATGCCTGTGTATTGATCGTAACCCAATGGCAATGGTTGACCGCGCGGTAATTCAGGGTTGATCAAATTCACTTGATTGCGAATGAAATCACCGTCGCTAAATACAGCCATGGCGCTCGTAGGACTTTCTTTTAATTGCGGCAAGCCTTCACCTGCAGCCTTCGGTGCAATGCGCTGTGCATAGGCACTGCTGAATTTTCCTTCCAACAGAACGCCCGTCACTAAATCGCGTTGCGTAAAGGCACGGGGATCGGGACGATTGTACAATGCCTCTAAGCTTACTGTATGCGGCGCAGCAACCGATTTGGAATTGATTGATGTACGAAGCAAAATAGACGACTGAATGCCCGGACTTTCTAGGGTATCTAAGGTCGATACAAATTCACCTTTGACCGCATTTAGATTCTGAACCGCCGGGTGATTTTGAGCCGCTAAAAGCGGGAAATATACCCAAGGCTGAATACTTCTGCGGTCGTTCACGCCACCGCAACGCACGTCTTGTATGACATCCGCATTGATACGAACGCCGTACTTAAACAACAGGTCGACGATATTGAGATCGTAAATCGCTGGATACGCCAAGAATTCCGGACCAAAACTTAAGCTGTCCATTTCCGCATGTACCCCATCAATAAACCACATGAGCTTACCTCCGCCCATGACGTATTGATCCAATAAGTATTTATCCAATTCCGAAAAAGCTTCCGTAGGCTTCGCTACAATAGCACATTTATAAGTATTCAAGCGGCGAACCATATCCTGCAAATCAGGGTCCCCGTTCGGCAATGCCTTATACGCGGTCATCGAAAAACGGTCCACTGTATAATTTTCGCTCAACGCCAATCCTATCCCTGCTGTTTCTACAGCACTTAGCTCACCATGTCCTGTAATCATGGCGACTTTCGGCTTGTCGGTGGTAAGGAGTGTATTCAGCGCCTTTGCAAGGTTAAATTCCAATTGCTGAATGCTAATATTCACCTGCGCCGCAGGATCGTAGACCATAACATCTTCTAATAGTACGGCAGTCGCTTCGCGTTCCTGATAGCTCAATATGGCCCCTGGAAAAACGTTGAGCACACTTTGTCCGTCATTATTTTGAACTTGCAGTTGCACGGCATTAATTCCTTTGGTACCCAATTGATTTTTGAACTCATTGGCATTATCTACTGTGTTCGGATTGATGAACTCAAAAAAGACGTTACCGTTCTTTGCGCTCCACTCTTCTAATTGGTGTTGCGTCTCGCGTTGAAGTCGCTCAAACCCTGCCGGAAAATCCCCCGATAAGTATACTTTAATCAATAACGGTTCTTCAATCTGTGAAAGCAAAGATTCCGTCCCTTCACTCAACGAAAAACGTTGCTCCTCGGTAAGGTCAAAACGGAATCGGGCCGTGAAGGAAAGTAGCAGTAAAAGAATTGCTGCTCCCACGTAAACGCCTGCTTTACCCCAAGGCGATTTTAAATGCGGGCGTCCTATTACCGCTACAGTCGCACCGATGAACAACAAAACTAAACTCACGAAATAACCCAAATCACGTGCATCAATCACCCCTCGTGACATCGAACGGTAATGCTCGTTGATGCCCAGGTTTCTCACAGTCAGCTCCCAACCTGAAAATTTATATAGTTCAGCCAAAGCTTCAAAACCCAGGTAAATCCCCATATTAAAGGCTACTCCTAGTACGAAGGCAACAACATTATTCGTTGTAAGCGCACTTGCAAATACAGCTACAGCAGTGTACGCAGCGCCTAAAGCAATGAGGCCAATAAAGGAGCCTACCGCAGCACCCCAATCAAGATTTCCAACAGGCGAACCTAGAGCATTTATACTCCATAAATACACGAAGGTTGGCAGCACTGCTAATAAGACCACCACTAAAGCCCCTAAGAATTTTGCCCAGACCAACTGAACCACGGAGATAGGACGTACCACAAGCAACTCCATCATTCCAGACTTCAGCTCGTCGCTGAAAATTCGCATCCCAATAGCAGGAATGAGAAATAGAAATACCCAAGGTGCCAAACCAAAGTAGTTTTCCAAAGAGGCATAACCGCCCTCCAAGAGATTAAAGGGACCGTTAAACACCCACAGCATTAATCCATTGATAAGCAGGTAAATACCAATAATTAGGTACCCTAAAATACCTGAGAAATAGACTTTAAGTTCCTTACGAAGTTGTGCAATCATTTGGTCATATTCTCTAATGAGTTACAAGTCCAAGCCAGGGGCTTGCCTGAAAATAGCGCTTTTGTTTTAGGCCAAACCACCCCAAAGGTGGCACTGTCTCGATACGCATTTAAATCGGTTTCACTGTCCCACCAACTGTAGGTGAAGTAGCAGGTGTCTGCAGCCAATAATTGGATGCGTTGGCAGCCCACAGTACCCAATATAGCTGTTTTGTATTCCTGAAAGAGTGCTTCAAATTTTTGGCCATTCTCAGAACCTGGCGTTATGGGCAACTGAACGATTCTAACGATCATATAAAATCCATTCTGACCCAATCGTGCACTTTCATACCTAGGAGTTCGTTTGATCCTTTTACGTGTTCGCCTCCGCTCTTTCCCACTACAATACACAGATGCTGGTGTTCATCCCAAACTGCGGCGAGTTTTCCCGGCGGCACATCGCCAATACGATCGTAAAAGCGACTAATACTGCGGTTGCGCGGCGTCTCAACTGAAGGCTTTCGTCCACTTAGTTGAGCATCAAACATGGATTTCGTAATGTTCGTAATGCAGGTTCCGTAATGATCAATATAGACAACTGATCCACGGATCATTTGCTCCTCAACCATAGGCTCATGTTCTTTGATGCGCTTTATGCGCTGCACCACGGGACCGAGCAGTTCTAATTTCCCTCCTTCGGCCAAATGTGCAGCCGCAGTGCTGTACAATGCGAATACATCATTGGGGTCAACACCGCGAATGTCTAATGCTCTTGCATCCGTAATCTTAGCATCCATCAATAGACTTGGCAAAATGCCATTATTTGCAGAAAGGAAGTATTGTTTGTTCGCTTTGACACATACGTAGGTCAATCCATGCTGAGGACCACTTCCTACAAAAACCACATGAATAGTACCCGGAGGGAAAGATGTGAAGGCCCGTTTTAAAAGGAAAGAAGCTTGTTGAATATTATGCGGTTCAACCTCATGGCTAATATCTACCCATTGCAACTCCTTGACACGACGAATAAAGTGCGCTTTTGCTTTCGCAAGCGTTGCGTCTTTAGGTCCAAAATCTGAAGTTGCTGTAATGACCGCCATAGAAGGGCTAATGCCGCGTTGTGTATTGGTAAAAATGTAGTTACTTTGTCAAAAGTAAGGCAATTCCGCCTTCATTTACACCATACAAGGTAGCAGTAATTGACAGAACGCATATTTGAACTCACAGGGGCAGATCCAGCACAACTTTATGGGCCCAGTAATACGTTCCTAAATCAGATAGGCACGTACTTTCCAAAGCTGAAAATTGTTGCACGCGGCCACAAAATAAAAGTCAGCGGTCCAGAAGAAAGCGTCATCGAATTCGAAGACAAACTCGACGGTATCCTTGCCTATGTTGAAAAACACAAAACACTAGACCAGCGTGCTTTTGACAATCTTGTGCAGGCGAGCGATGCTACAAGAGAAAATTACACCCTACTGAAGGATGAGGTCATTTTACACGGACCGTCAGGGCGAATCATAAAGGCGAAGACGCCTAATCAGTACAAGCTTATAGAAGCCAGCGTAGACAACGACATGGTATTTGCTATTGGACCTGCCGGCACAGGCAAAACTTATACTGCCGTTGCTCTGGCAGTTCGAGCGTTGAAAAATCGTGAAGTACGTCGCATAATTCTTACTCGACCAGCAGTTGAAGCAGGAGAGAACCTTGGTTTCTTACCGGGCGATTTAAAGGAAAAACTAGATCCCTATTTAGCGCCGTTATACGATGCATTGCGCGACATGATTCCGAAAGAGAAATTGGAATTTTACCTAGAAAACAAAACCATCGAGATTGCGCCCTTAGCTTTCATGCGCGGTAGAACTCTGGATGATGCCTTTGTTATTTTAGATGAAAGCCAGAATACAACAACCTCACAAATGAAGATGTTCTTAACGCGTATGGGGGAAAGTGCGCGGTTCATCATCACTGGGGACACCTCACAAATTGACCTCCCAAAGCATCAAAAATCAGGATTAAAAGAAGCCGTCGGTTACCTTAAAAATGTAAAGGGAATTGGGTTTATCTATCTTGACGGAAGCGATGTAATTCGCCATCCATTGGTGAAGCAAATAATTGAAGCATACGAACAAAAAGATTGATCATGAATCAAGAGCCCACCTACAAATTTTCTGGATTAACGCATTTCTACCGCGGAAAAGTTCGCGACGTTTATACCATCGGGCGTGATGTTCTTGTGATGGTTGCTTCGAATCGTATTTCAGCTTTTGACGTGGTTCTGCCCCGTCCTATACCAGGAAAAGGTCAGGTTTTAAATCAGATCGCGGAGCACTTCTTAGAGGCAACCAAAGACATTGTACCCAACTGGCGACTTGCAACTCCGGATGCCCAGGTTACCATAGGCCATCGAGCGGAACCGTTCAAAGTAGAAATGGTCATTCGCGGTTACCTCGCAGGGCATGCTGCAAGAACCTACAAAAGCGGCATTCGTGAATTATGCGGGGTTACACTACCGGAGGGAATGAAAGAAAACGGTGCCTTCCCTGAACCCGTTATTACTCCTGCAACGAAAGCCGAACACGGCGCGCATGATGAGGATATTTCGCGTGAAGCTATTATTGCAAAAGGCATCGTAAGTGAAGCGGATTACCTTCTACTCGAACAATACACCCGTGCCCTATTCAAACGCGGCTCAGAAATGGCCGCCGAACGCGGGCTCATTCTTGTGGATACGAAATATGAGTTTGGAAAACTCGCTGATGGCACCATCGTACTTATTGACGAAATTCACACACCTGATAGTTCGCGTTATTTCTATGCAGAGGGTTATCAGGAGCGGCAAAACGCGAACGAGCCGCAGCGTCAACTTTCTAAGGAGTTTGTTCGAGAATGGCTAATGGAAAACGGATTCCAAGGCAAGGAAGGTCAACAAGTACCTGAGATGACGGATGATTTCGTCCAATTGGTCAGCAATCGATACCAAGAACTGTTTGAGAAAATCACTGGAAAACCATTCAATAAAGTAAGTGAGATGGCGGTTGAAACACGCATTCACACGAACGTTGAAAACTACCTCTCAACCTTTTCAGGGTAGACAATATATAATTTGGAACTATTTTTGTTTATGCCTAGGTAACTGTTTATGAAATACAATCTGTCTCTTATCGCTTTCTTACTCATCTCTACCCTCAGCTTTGGGCAGTTTAAGGTGATTAAATTTGGCGTAAAAGGCGGCGTAAATTATCCGCAAAATGCGCTCAGCGCCGCGGATATACTCACGATCTACAACGACCAGACCTACGATATCACAAACCTGCAGACGGATTTTCAAAACGGATTTCACTTTGGAGGTATTACTCGAATCAGTCTCCCATTAGTACCTGTTTACGTTCATGGCGAAGCCCTCTATACGCAGTTTAAAGAGACACTTATTATAACGGACGGAGGACAGGAAGTTGACCTTAGCTCCACAGTGAGACGCTTAGATTTCCCGATAAGTGCTGGCGCTAAATTTGGGCCAGCGTACGCTGGCTTAGGTGGTACACCGTCTTTACCTTTTGCGAATGCCAGCGCACTGTGGTCTAGCGACCAAGAAGCTAACCTGACTTGGGGCTGGCATATTCAAGCGGGACTAAAGCTCTGGCGTCTCATGGGAGAAGTGAAATACGAAGGTGGCTTTGGAATGCTGTCTAGAAACGTTATCTATACCGATAACGGAGGTACAGATTACAGCTTTGATTTAGATGCGAGACGCAGCCAAATCATGGTAAGTCTTACTTATTTTTTCAAGTAATTAATCCAATACTTTGAGATAGCCCTTTTGAAGAAAGTGGTGCATCACCCCCACGGTATATGCATCACTTTCAAGATGTACCATGCGTTTCTTTAATTGTGCTACGTTCGTAGAGTCTGTCGCAAGATAAAAATAGGTATACCCTAAAACGCGGTAGTTTTCGACGATAATGGCACATTGTTCCGTTGATTTACGACCGGGCCCAACCAACACCCCTTCTTGAGGCAACATGTAACTGCGAAGAGTACTTATTCCCACACGCTTATTTTTAGCTTTCCACTGTAAATTCCGCGTATGTTTATTATAGTGCTCCCGATCTCTATCTAAGAGGAATGTATGGGGATCTAAGCCTTCTGACATCATCATTTTTTGCAACCACGGATAGATGGATTTAGGACCTTCGAAATAAAAATCTGGTGCTTTATAACGAACCGGGAAGATGCGCACATGGTCTATTTCCGCGCCTTTTTTAGCATCTATAAAAATACCGAAATTCAAAAAGTGTTTCTTCTTAGTGACATTATACACGGGACGATGCTTATCTAAGGTGGAGCGCACTAATACCTCAGCGACAGCCTCATTACCTAGCTCTTCGACTTCAAGTGTTGTTGCCTCACTCTGTAAGGCCAGGGCTATTTTATTGTCTGCAACAAAATGACGATTGATGCTGTTCTGAAGATCCTTACTGGACCCTACATAAATAGCCTCGCCTCCCTCATTATAGATGTAATAGATTCCCACTTTATTCTGCATGTTTTTTACCTGCAGCTTAAATGGATTTCGTCGAACGCTCGCCTCTTTACTGACATGCACCTTACTCAAGTAAGCATCACGATCTTTTTCAAGCAAAATTTTCAGGAGCTCTAATGTTAACCTCGCATCGCCCTCTGCTCTGTGGCGCGATGAATTTACCAATCCCAATTCCTTACTCACCGTTTTCAGGCCATAATTCTCCCAATCTGGGAAGATGCGTTCACAATACGGTATGGTATCGAGCGTCGCACGATGATAATCGAACCCCATAGATTCAAATTCCTGTTGAAAAACGCGGTAGTCAAAACTAATGTTGTGCGCAACGAACGTGCAATTTTCAGTGATCTTCACTACCCGTTTAGCCAATTCATAAAACTTGGGAGCTGTACGCACCATTTTATTGGTGATTCCGGTCAATTTAGTCACATATGGATCGATGCCTTTTTCAGGATTTACGAGAGACACCAATTGGTCTACAACTTCGCCATTTTCTAATACGAATATGGCAACATCAATAATTCGCTCCGAACCAAAGGTGCCGCCTGTACACTCTATGTCAATTACGGCAAATCTCATGGCGTATATGTTCTTGCACCGAATATGGCAGACCCTATTCTCACATGCGTCGCGCCATATTCCAATGCAATGGTATAATCACCGCTCATGCCTATGCTTAATGTGTTCCAATCTTGCTTTTGAGCGTGAGCATTGTAGAAATCGCTTAACCCGGAAAACTCTTTACTGATTTGATCTTGATTATCCGTATTTGACGCCATACCCATCAAGCCACAAACCTTGATATTCGTATAGGCGGATAAACTGGGCAGCACCTCTTCCAATTCAGCAATCGACCATCCAAATTTTGTCTCTTCCTGAGCGATGTGTACTTGCAACAAACAATTGATGACGCGGTCTACTTTCTTCGCGTGCTTGTCCAATTCTCTTAATACTTTTTCTCGATCAACGCCATGCACCATGTGGACAAAAGGAGCCATGTACTTTATTTTATTCGTTTGAACATGACCGATCATGTGCCAAAGAATGTCTTTAGGCATGGCCTCCGCTTTGAGTGCCATTTCTTGAACCTTATTCTCACCAAAGTCGCGTTGCCCAGCTTCGTAGGCTTCAAATAACAGTTCTACGGGCTTTGTCTTACTTACGGCAACCAGCTGCACCCCTTCCTGTAGCGAAGCGCGAACTGTTGTTAAAGCTGATTGTATTCGTGTCATTTAAAAAGATGAAGGAGCAAACCGCTTCTTAATTTAGGCTCAATATACGTGCTCTTGGGCGGCATAGACCCTTTGTTAACAGCGATTTCTTTCAATAGTTTTACACTTACCGGGGGTAAGCGAAATCCTAGAGCATACCCCTTTCTTACCATCTCATTACTACGGTCCGATTGTGTCTGTCTGTGATACTGTAAACGCGCATCGTTTCTCGGATCTACAACATCAAGTAGCGGGTGTAGAATGGTATCCAGCAATTCTTGAGAAGGCAAAATCTCTTCGGTTGAAAATCGGCTGTGTAATGCATACCATTTGCCTGCAAAAAAGCATTGGAAACTGACTCCATTAAAATCGTCCGTGGGCCCTTCGATACGTTCTAGGATATAATGAGGCTCTAGATCAGAAAGATCAAATGAATCCTTACTTAAATCGAACCAACGTTCAAAAGATTCGATTCCGACTTGTTCCTCCGCCATAAACATGCAAAGGACGCCTTGAGCTAGTGGATTATCTTTTGCATCCTGAGCAACGAGCACTGAGGAGGCTAAACGGTGGTGTCCGTCGGCGATATATTTCGTGCCTGACTGTTCAAAGAAACTTGCGAGTTCGCTCGCCTGATGTTGCGGCACTACCCACATGCGATGAAGGTATCCGTCAGTTGACGAGAATTCGTATTCAGGACGATCCTCTTTGATATGCGCTACCCTTTCCTTGTAAGCATCATTTACCGAACCAAAGACCAGAACAGGTTCCGCTTGAAACCCTGTAATGCTCAAATACCGAGCAAATATGTGCTCACGCTTTGCAATGGTTTTCTCGTGCGGCAAGGTCATTCCATTCGCTACACTTTCGGCATCAAGTAATCCAATAACACCGGTATAAGTAGCCGTTGGTGTCCTTTGTTCGTATAGGTAATACGTTGGCTGATCCTCTTGTATGAAAATGCCTTCTTTCTCAAATCGATTGTAACGACTACGAACCGCACTGAATCGTTCCTTATAGTGCAGTTCCGGAAAGGCATTCGGGTTAATGACGTGTAGAAAAGTATACGGGTTGTTTGACAATTTATCATCAAGCTCCTCTGGGCCATACGTGATGTAGGAACGAGTGGCTACTAAATAAGCCTTGTCGCGCGTCGGGCGCACCGCTTTGAAAGGTCGGAGCATAACTGAATACTGTTGGTGGTTCTTGCCGTGAAATTACGTAATCATAAAAGAAAAGCCCCGCGGAATCCGCAGGGCTCACCAAAAAGTTTTGAGTACTACTTAAAGACTCGCAGCAAGCGAATCAATGTGGGCTGCTAATTCAGTCCCAATACGATCTTGTGCTTCACCAGTCGCAGCGCCAATGTGAGGCGTTAAACTCACTTTTCCATTCATCAACACCTTCACTGCTGGTGTAGGTTCGTTTTTAAAGACATCTAGTCCTGCACCAGCTACTTTGCCGCTCTCAAGGGCATCAAGCAATGCCTCTTCATTAATTACTCCGCCACGTGCAGCATTTAACAAAAATACACCGTCCTTCATTTTCGCGATTTCAGCTGCGCCAATCAAATCGCCACCTGGTACATGTAGTGAAATAAAATCCGATTGTGCCAACACACCTTCCAAGCCTACATTTTTACACGTAAAACTTAATGATTGGCCGTCGAAGAATTCCAATGCCACGTCAATATTGTCATTGTGCATATCAGAGAAAACGACCTCCATACCTGCACCTATGGCTAATTTAGCCAAGGCTTGGCCGATACGACCGAATCCGACGATACCCAAAGTTCTGCCGCGCAATTCCATACCGCCCGCAAATGCCTTTTTCATGCTTGCAAATTTCGTATCACCGTCTAAAGGCATGTTTCTATTGGAATCGTGCAGGAAACGCACCAGCGTACGCATGTGACCCATGACCAATTCAGCGACCGAATCTGAGGAGGCTGCGGGCGTGTTGAACACCTTCAAGCCTTTTTCACGAGCATACTCAACATCGATATTATCCATACCAACGCCACCGCGACCGATTCCTTTTAGTGAAGGACATGCATCGATCAACTCCTTTCGTACAGTGGTCGCTGAACGTACCAAAACAACATCAATCTGATGTTCATTGACGTAAGACTCGAGTTGCTCTTGAGCTACTTTTACAGTTATTAATTCGTGACCTGAGGCCTCTATAGCTGCGATACCCGAAGCTGAAATTCCGTCGTTTGCTAATACTTTCATGCGTGTGTTTTTTCTAATTCTTTCATACAGTTGACTAAAATCTGAACACTTTCCAAGCCTAATGCATTGTACATTGATGCACGGTAACCACCAACATCGCGGTGACCGTTGATACCATTGATTTTCTCCGCTTTAACCAAATCATCGAAAGCAACTTTATGTGCTTCATCTTTCAATAAGAAACATGCGTTCATAGTCGAACGGTCTTCGACAGCTGCAGTTCCAACGAAAAGTGGGTTGCGATCAATCTCATTATATAACAGTGCAGCTTTTGCCTCATTGCGCGCTTCAATGGCTTCTACGCCCCCCTTTTCTTTCAACCATCGCAGCGTTAACATACTCACGTAGACAGAGAAAACGGGTGGTGTATTGAACATACTTCCTTTATCGATGTGTGTTTGGTATTTCAACATCGTAGGGATGTAACGTCCAGACTTCCCTAGAGCATCCTTTCGTACTATGACCATTGTCGCCCCAGCAGGACCTAAATTCTTTTGCGCACCGGCGTAAATCAAATCGAATTTACTCACATCTATCGAACGTGAGAAAATATCTGAACTCATATCGCAAATGACCGGTACGTTAGTCGCTGGAAACGACTTCATTTGTGTACCGTAAATGGTATTGTTGGAAGTACAGTGGAAGTAATCCGCATCCGGGTTAATGGAATACCCTTTGGGAATAAAATTATAGTTCTTCTCCTTAGACGATGCGATAATAGTCGCACTACCTAAACCCGCTGCTTCTTTGTGCGCTTTAAATGCCCAAGCACCTGTATCGAGATATTCCGCAGCACCCGATTCACTTAAAAAGTTAAAAGCAACCATCGCAAATTGCAAGGATGCTCCACCCTGTAAGAAAACCACTTCATGTGATTCTGGAACACTCAGCAGCTCCTTAACTAGAGCGACTGCCTCATCCATCACGGCAACGAAATTCTTGCTGCGGTGAGAAATTTCAACTACTGACAGCCCTAGGTTATCAAAGTCTATTAGTGCTTGCGAAGCTTCTTCAAAAACTTGCCCTGGAAGGATACAAGGTCCAGCTGAGAAATTATGCGTTTTCATAGTTTGCATTATTGTGAACGACAAAGTTACACGGATGAAAAAAGGCAACATGGACGAGTGACGAAAAGTTTAGGTTATTTTTCACGGGTAATCAACAATTTTAGACGGTATGTTAATCGTGTGCAGAGTTCCTGCAATTCCAATCTCTAGTGTGTAACTTTGGTGGGATAATTAAAGAACCAAATCCCACGAATATGTCGAACGGAATTTCTCAAGTACCCGCAGCCACCAATGAACCTATTTACGATTATGCGCCCGGAACCCCAGAGCGCGAAGCGCTACTAGCCGCCTATAAAGAGCAATACAACAGTACCGTAGATGTACCTATGTACATCGCTGGTAAAGAAGTGCGTACAGGAAACACAGGTGAATTAGCGCCACCTCACGACCACCAACACAAATTAGGCGTCTTTCACAAAGGTGATGCAAGTCATGTGAGCGCAGCCATCGATGCGGCATTAGAAGCACGCAAGCAATGGGCAGATATGCCGTGGGAACACCGCGCTGCAATTTTCCTTAAAGCTGCGGAGTTGATCAGTACGAAATACCGCTACCGCTTAAACGCTGCAACCATGCTGGCGCAAGGAAAAAATTGCTTTCAGAGCGAGATTGACTCCGTATGCGAGTTGATTGATTTCTTGCGTTACAATGTGGAATACATGACCCAGATTTACAGTGAACAGCCGGAAAGTTCAGTTGGCGTGTGGAACCGTCTGGAATACCGCCCGCTTGAAGGTTTTGTATTTGCTTTGACACCGTTCAACTTTACGGCCATTGCAGGAAATTTACCAGCCTCCGCAGCCTTAATGGGAAATACGGTGGTTTGGAAGCCGGCCAATTCTCAAATTTATTCTGCCAATGTCGTCATGGACATCTTCATGGAAGCTGGCCTTCCCGCAGGTGTAATCAACCTCGTGTACGTTAGCGGACCCGTTGCAGGTGATGTGATATTTAACCATAAAGAGTTTGCCGGTATACATTTTACGGGCTCAACCGGTGTATTCCAAAGTCTTTGGGGGACCATCGGAGCAAACATCAAAAAATACCGCAGCTACCCACGTATTGTTGGGGAGACGGGAGGAAAAGATTTTGTTGTTGCACATCCTTCAGCAAAAAGCAAAGAGGTGAGTACAGCGCTAGCTCGTGGAGCTTTCGAATTCCAAGGTCAGAAATGTTCTGCTGCATCGCGCGCTTACATTCCAGAGAGTATGTGGCCTGCCGTAAAAGAAGAATTGGTTGCGGATATCGCTACATTCAAAATGGGTACCCCAGAAGATATGGGTAACTTCATCAATGCGGTTATTGATGAAAAAGCATTTGACAAAATTGCTTCATACATCGAATATGTGAAAGAACAAAGCGATGCGGAAATCATCGCAGGTGGCGGATACGACAAGAGCAAGGGTTACTTTATTGAGCCCACTGTTGTGGTAACTTCTAACCCTAAGTTCCGTACCATGGTGGAAGAGATCTTCGGCCCGGTATTGACCATTTATGTTTATGCTGATGCAGATTGGGACGCTATGCTCGAATTAGTAGACAGCACCTCTGACTATGCTTTAACCGGTTCTATTTTCTCTGGCGATCGTTACAAAGCGATTGAAGCTGCCAAAGCACTAGAAAATGCAGCGGGTAATTTCTATATCAACGATAAACCTACGGGTGCCGTTGTAGGCCAACAGCCTTTTGGAGGTGCACGTGGATCGGGAACGAATGATAAAGCGGGATCTTACCTCAACCTATTGCGTTGGGTCAATGCGCGTACAATCAAAGAGACGTTGGTTCCACCAACGGACTACCGCTACCCATTCTTGGGCTAAGCGAAAAATTTTGAATTACATGAAAAAGGCGCCCAATGGGCGCCTTTTTTTATCCTCTAAATTGGTTGATTTCGCTTTTCGGTAGGTAGACAACTTTTTTCGTTTCAAAGAATTCTGAAGTGAAAAAATTCGAAAGGTTGGAGATCCGCGCCTTCATGGTGCCAAGCTCCTCTGCAAGGTCACCGCCCTTCAAATACAATAAACCATTGATCCTATCCGTATCTAGGTTCTTTTGCGAAATTTTACCTTTAATCCAGGGTACAAAGCGTTGCATTTGGGTTACCGCGCGCGAAACCACGAAGTCATACGGCCCTTTAAATTCTTCAGCACGGCCGTGATCTGCACGAACATTTTCCAAATCTAAAGCTTCAGCCACTGCCAAAACTACCTTGATTTTTTTTCCAATGGAATCCACGAGATGGAATTGCGTATCTGGAAAAAGAATGGCGAGCGGTATACCGGGGAAACCTCCGCCAGTTCCTACATCAAGCACCTTCTGACCGGGCTTAAAGGAATATACTTTTGCGATACCTAAGGAGTGTAAGACGTGTTTCTCGTAGAAAGACTCCATGTCCTTACGTGAAATGACGTTAATCTTGGCGTTCCATTCCGTGTATACGTCTTGGAGCGCTGCGAACTGGTGCCGTTGGCGTTCTGTTAAATCCGGAAAATGTGAATAGATGAGTTCTACTGTTTGCATGGACCAAAGATAGCGCGGGTGCCGTACTTTTGCGTACAATGAAATTTACTTTAGAACATAACGATCCTAAGAGTGCTGCACGTGCCGGAACCATCGCCACGGATCACGGAACCATACAGACGCCCATATTTATGCCCGTTGGCACAGCCGGTACGGTTAAAGGGGTGCACACTAAAGATTTACGAGAGGACACTAAGGCTCAAATCATCTTGGGAAATACCTACCACCTGTTTTTGCGTCCGGGTACGGATATTTTAAAAGCGGCAGGTGGATTGCATAAATTCAATGGGTGGGACCGCCCCATTCTTACCGATAGCGGTGGTTACCAGGTTTATAGCCTCGCGAATCAGCGCAAAATCACTGAGGAAGGTGCCACCTTTGCAAGCCATATCGATGGCACGAAACATTTGTTTACACCGGAGCGGGTGATGGATATTCAGCGTGAAATTGGCGCAGATATCATCATGGCATTTGACGAATGCCCGCCGTACCCCAGCACCTATGAATACGCAAAGCAATCGATGCAGATGACGCACAGGTGGCTGGACCGTTGTTTCAATAGGATCAATGAAACGGATCCACTTTACGGGTATCAACAAACCCTCTTTCCTATCATTCAAGGTTCTACCTACGAGGACTTGCGCAACGAAAGTGCGGAATATATAGCCAGTAAAAATGCCGACGGCAATGCCATTGGCGGACTGAGTGTGGGGGAACCTGCGGAAGAAATGTACAAGCATGCAGCGGGGGCCTGCGCCATACTACCGAAGGATAAACCGCGTTATCTCATGGGTGTAGGTACGCCCGCCAACATATTAGAAAACATCAGTTTAGGAATAGACATGTTTGATTGTGTAATGCCCACAAGAAACGGTCGCAACGGTCAAATCTTCACGAGTGAAGGCATCCTAAATCTGCGAAATAAAAAATGGGAGAACGTACATGAGCCATTGGATCTAAACGGAACGAGCTTCGTAGATAGTCAATATACCAAAGCCTATGTACGTCACCTCATCCACAGCAAAGAGAGCCTGGGAGCACAAATTGCCTCCTTGCACAACATTCGTTTCTACCTCTGGCTTGTGGAACAAGCGCGCGAACACATTATCGCAGGAGACTTTGCGTCATGGAAAAACCAAATACTGCCAAAATTAGAGCAGCGGTTGTAGTATGAATAAATTGGATCGATACATATTGCTCAAATTCATCGGGAGTTTCTTCCTTACGATGGTATTGATTCTTTCCATTGCAGTGGTTTTTGACATCAGCGAGAAATTGGACGATTTCCAAAACGGCGCGTCGATGAACGAAATTATCTTTGATTACTACATCAACTTCATCGCTTTTTACGGCAACCTTTTCAGCGCACTGATTTTATTTATTTCAACCATTTGGTTTACCTCTAGAATGGCGTCCAATTCTGAAATTGTAGCCATCTTAACCTCAGGGACCAGCTTTCGTCGCCTGCTCCGTCCCTATTTTATCGGTGCCTCGATCATTTGCGCTCTATCGCTGACGCTGAATCATTTACTCGTTCCACAAACGAACATTAAACGCATTGCATTTGAAGAAAAATACGTGACCGGTGTCAACCGCCCGATCAGTCAGAAAATGCACCGCCAAGTGCTGCCCGGGCACTATGTCTATTTTGAAACCTTCTCAGGGGTGCGCGAGAGCGGGTACCAAATGACCTATGAGGTTTTTGAAGACCACCAACTTAAAAGCAAACTCTCCGCAGATTTTGTCCGCTTAGATACCGCCACTGGACGGTGGCGCCTAGACAACTTTAGACTCCGCACGCTAGATGAAAAGGGGGGTGAGCAAATCTCTTTCGGCCGAAGAATGGATACCGCCCTTGCCTTTACTTCAGAGCAAATCGCCCCCAAGCTTAATTCCATCGCTACAATGAACAGTAAAGAATTGAGCCGATTCATTGCTCAGGAAGAGCTCACTGGAAACGAAAACATTGCCTCCTACCAAATGGAAATGCAACGCCGAACGTCCTACCCCGTCAGTTCTTATGTTTTTGTTTTGTTAGCCGTAGGGCTCGCGAGTCAAAAGAAGCGCGGCGGACTGGGTATAAATATCGCAATAGGACTGGTTTTAACCGCCATCTACATTTTTTTCATGCAGCTTTCTGAAACGTTTGCGAAAACGGGATTACTCAGTTCAGAGGGACTACTAGGAGGACCGTTAGAATGGATTGGGATACAACCTGCTGAATTTGCAGTCTGGATACCTAATATTGTATTTGCTACAATCGCACTTTGGCGCTACAGTGCGGCTCCAAAATAACGCCTTTCAATGAAACCACTGAGCAGTCACTTTAAAGACCAATTAAGTCTTCACTTCATCGTCTTCATTTGGGGTTTTACCGCCATCTTAGGACGCTACATTTCAATCGACGCTCTTTCGCTTGTGTTCAATAGAACGGCACTTACCTCAGTCGCCATTGCAGGATACATGCTTTGGAAAAAGCGTCCGTTCGGCGCAAGTACAAAAGAACTTTGGTTTATGGCCTTATGCGGCATATTGATCGCAGTGCATTGGATCACTTTCTTTGGTGCCATTAAAATTGCCAATGTCAGTATCACTTTAGCTGGAGTTTCAACTGGCGCATTGTTTTCCGCCTTGCTCAATCCTATTTTGAATAAAGGGAAATTAGATCCTATAGAACTGGCATTAGGCGCTATTGTGGTTGTAGGAATTGTAATCGTCTTTTATGAAGAACCCAACGCGGCTTCCATAAAAAATTACGCTTGGGCAGGTTATACACTGACGAATTACCAATTGGGCCTACTCATTGCACTTTTCAGTGCTTCCTTAAGCGCGAGTTTTAGTATTTTAAATAAGCAGCTGGTGGCACGGTACCCACTGCCCGTTCAAGTTACTTTTTGGGAACTCTCCTTTGCCTTTGTTGGTGTAGCGCTCTACGACCTTATAGCAGGGAGTCATAACCCCATGACACTCTGGGCGACTACAGGAAACGATTGGTGGTTCCTTGCGGTTTTAGCGCTTTTGTGCACCGCCTACCCCTTCATTAAAAGTGTTGAACTACTCAAACGACTATCACCGTTTAGTGTCATGCTCGCTATCAATCTAGAACCTGTTTATGGTATTCTACTAGCGGCTTTACTTTTCGGTGCCGAAGAGAATATGAATCCCCAATTTTACTTAGGTGTTCTCATTATTTTAGGGACCGTGATCGCCAATGGGATTATAAAAGCACAAAAAAGGAAGTCCGGGTCCTAAGGACTTTGTATTTTGCACGACCGATTCAGAAAGTAATTATGGATTATTTATCATTTGAGAAACCCATCGAAGAACTTGAGGTTCAACTATCTAAGGCCCTAGAGCTGGCAGATGAAACCGGTGTAGATATGGCGAAAAGTATCGACGATATCCGCCAGAAACTCGATGAGGCTAAAAAGAAAATTTACGGCAATCTGAGCGCGTGGGAACGTGTCCAATTATCTCGTCACCCGCAACGTCCTTACACTCAGGCATACATCAATGCTATCACAGAAGGAAACTTCATCGAAATGCATGGTGATCGCGGGGTGAAAGACGATAAAGCAATGATTGGAGGCTGGGGAATGATCGGCGACCAATCCTACATGTTCATTGGACAACAAAAAGGCGTCAATACAAAAATGCGTCAGTACCGCAATTTTGGTATGGCAAACCCAGAAGGATACCGTAAGGCCCTACGTCTTATGAAGCAAGCTGAAAAATTTGGTCGTCCTATTATCACCTTAATCGACACACCGGGAGCATTCCCAGGTCTTGAAGCCGAGGAACGCGGTCAAGGTGAAGCGATTGCCAAAAACATCATGGAGATGTCGCGCCTAAAAGTACCTGTCATCTGCATCATCATTGGTGAAGGTGCTTCAGGAGGTGCAATCGGCATAGGTGTAGGAGATAAAGTTTTAATGCTTGAGAACACGTGGTACAGCGTGATCTCTCCTGAGAGCTGTTCTTCTATTTTGTGGCGTACTTGGGATTACAAGGAAACCGCAGCAGATGCACTAAAACTCACTGCGAAAGACATGAAAAAGAACGGTCTCATTGACGGCATTATCAAAGAGCCCTTAGGCGGTGCACATGCGAACCCAGACGCCATGTTCGAAATTGTAAAAAGAGAAATTACTAAACATACCAAAGTCCTTTTGAAAATGGATCCACAAGAGCGTGTAGAAGCGCGTATGGAGAAATTCTTCAGTATGGGAGTCTTTGCTGAATAACACAAACTGTGGCTGAACAACCCAATAATAAAAATGCTGGTGCACCGGGAAGACCTTCCGGTAAAACGACCAATCTAACTGCAGGAGGACGTGTACCTCCACAAGCTGTTGATTTGGAGATAGCAGTATTGGGTGCGCTTTTGATTGATAAAAATGCGCTTTCAAGAGTCATTGATATCCTTCATCCAGAGGCGTTTTACAAAGAGCAACACCAGCTTATTTACAAAGCCATTGGCAGCCTTTTTGGAGACAACCAACCTGTCGATATTCTGACCGTTTCGGCAGAATTACGCAAGGAAGGTCTAATGAAGCAGGCCGGTGGGGAGCGCTACCTTGCCCAATTGAGTCAAAAAGTCAGCTCAGGTGCACACATTGAGTACCACTCGCGCATTGTTTTGCAGAAGCACATCCAAAGAGAATTGGTCCGTATTTCAAGTGAAATCATCGAAAGCGCCTTTGACGAAACTACAGACGTTCTCGAACTATTAGATACTTCTGAGCAAAAGCTTTTCGAAGTGGCGCAAGGTAACCTTAAGCGGAACTACGAAAGTGCGGAAGATTTAATTCGCCAAGCATTGGATCGAATCGAAACCATTTCAAAACAAGAAGGCCTTTCCGGAGTCCCTTCCGGTTTTGCAGCATTGGATCGTGTAACCTCTGGATGGCAACCGTCGGATTTGATTATTCTTGCTGCTCGTCCGGGTATGGGAAAAACAGCATTCGTACTTTCAATGGCTCGCAACATGGCTATTGACCATCAAAAGCGAGTGGCGGTATTTTCACTTGAGATGTCTTCGGTCCAATTAATCACTCGTATCATTTCTTCCGAAACGGGCATCAACTCAGAAAAACTGCGTAAAGGAGACCTTACAGACGGGGAATGGAACCAATTAACCTCCGGTGTAAAGGACCTTGAAAAAGCAAAACTCTTTATCGACGATACGCCTGCCTTGAGTGTTTTCGACCTTCGTGCTAAAGTGCGTCGTCTCCACTCCACCCAAGGCCTGGATTTAATCATTATCGATTACTTGCAGCTCATGACTGTAGGGGGCTCTAAATCGCAAGGAAACCGTGAGCAGGAAATCTCGACCATCTCCCGCTCGCTCAAATCCGTTGCGAAGGAATTGAACGTACCCGTAATCGCTCTTTCACAGCTCTCACGTGCTGTTGAAACTCGTTCGACATCAAAACGTCCGCAGCTATCTGATTTACGTGAATCCGGTGCAATCGAGCAAGATGCCGATATCGTTAGCTTCATTTACCGTCCGGAATACTACCAGATAGAGGAATGGGAGGATGGCGATTCTTCAATGGGACAGGCGGAAATCATTATTGCTAAACACAGAAACGGTTCGCTCGATGATGTGCGCTTGCGCTTTATCGCAGAACTCGCTAAATTCTCTGATCTAGACCAAGGGGATACCATCACTATGGAGAGTAAAATGAACGACGGTCCTGGGTCCCGATCCGCAGGATTCAATTCAGACGATACCGGCGGTTATACCAACCTCCCCACACCTGGACTCGACGGCGGCGACGTACCTTTCTAAACCATGCACGCTAACCACAAATCGCACTCTTTGCTGTTGAGCGTACTACTGTGGGCGCTCTCATTTCTTTCAACCGTTGTTTCTGCCCAAGTCCTTATTCCTATGGACGAAAGTCAGCAACGCGACCATCTAAAAGCCTATGGCCTCCTTTACAACGCTATAGAAGACGGCTACGATTGCCATTGGCTTTTAAATCATAGAGGAGGTTCCTTCGCGATATTAAACGCCGATTCAAAACTCATTCAACAAGCGCTTCTTCGTGGTGTGTCTTACGAAACAAGCTCGGCCACCCAATTGGTCCAACTCATGGCAGATCTAAAGAGCCCCGCAAACAACACCAATACGGTCGCACTACAACGGGTCCCAAAGATCGCCGTTTATTCTCCAGACGGTGCACAACCCTGGGATGATGCAGTAACGATGGTTTTAGAATATGCTGATATTCCGTTCACTACCATCTACGATACAGAGATACTCGATGGCAGCCTCGGCGACTACCAGTGGCTGCACTTGCATCACGAAGACTTTACTGGACAATACGGCAAATTCTATGGCTCTTATAGAGATGCAGCTTGGTACATCAACCAGAAAGCTAGTTTTGAAGCAGCCGCGCTCGAAATGGGCTTCACTAAAGTGAGCCAGCAAAAACTCGCTGTCGCTAAAACCATAACAACCTTTGTAGAAAATGGTGGCTTTTTGTTCGCTATGTGCAGTGCCACGGATTCATATGATATCGCACTGGCTGCCCAAAAAACAGATATTTGCGAAAGTATGTTTGATGGAGATCCCATGGCGCCGGGAGCGGCCTACCAGCTCGACTATGCTCCATGCTTTGCATTCAAAGATTTCACCTTAGAAACCAATCCCCTTCGGTACGAATATTCGAACATCGATATTACGGACCGCCGTGTACGTTCCATGAAAGAAGACAGTGACTACTTTGAGCTCTTCGACTTCAGTGCGAAGTACGATGTCATACCAACCATATTAGTTCAGAACCACACGGATCTTGTCAAGAGCTTTTACGGCCAAACCACGGCATTCTTACCCAAGACATTAAAACCAACAACTACCATATTAGGCTCCAATGCAGTCGATGGTGCAGCACGTTATATTCACGGCACGCAAGGCAAGGGTTACTGGACTTTCTATGGTGGACACGATCCAGAAGATTACCAGCACCGCGTCGGCGATCCCCACACGGATCTTAACAACCACCCTAACAGTCCGGGCTACCGCTTAATTCTAAACAACATCCTTTTCCCTGCAGCGAAGAAGCCGCCACAGAAGACCTAGTTGAACAAGGTCCAGCGAGCACTCAATTGAACCCAACGATCTGTTCTTGGAGTTGCACCAAAAGCGTAATAGCTGTAATCTGCTAATCCCTCAAGGGCATTTACGACTCTTACGCCTGCGATAAAATTCGCTATTCGTGCTTCAAAGAATGCGGTTGCCCAAGGATAACTCCCTGCTAAATGATCGGTCTGCATAGCCCAGATAGGCACACCCACTAGATAGGTAGGCGTATAGAAGGCATCCTCCACACTTACATTGACTCCAGCCTTCAACTCAAACCTATTTCCGATACTCGTTTTATAATTCACCTCTGTAAAACCGCCCCAATTTGGCGTTGTAAATCCTCCAAACGAAGATTTGTAAGCGCCATACCCTTGAACACTTAAGTTCAAGCCTTCTCTATCACTCGTTAATCCGACCTGTGCTCGAGCGTAGGTGCCGTCCCAAGTTGCCAATTCATCGAATGACTCGAGGTAACGCATCCCTCCTATCTTTGCCCCGTACAGGAGCAACTCCTTTTTCCAACGCTCCCCTTGATTCCAATCTAACGCTACCTCATTCTTAAAGTAAGAAAGCTCGATATCCCTAAAGTCATATGAATATCCATAGAGTTGCTCAAATCGGTACATCTGTGGTTGGTGAAGGAAATTAACGCCAACAGTAAAATCGCCAGGAATCTTCGGTACAGAAATATTATTCCGTAGGTCATAACCTCCGGCATTGAAACCAATGATATTGACTGCATATGTACCACGAAATGATAATAGCCCGTCCCGTTCTAAGGCTAAAGTGCCTTGGGCTCTGACATATGGTTGTACTATGTTATCAAAAGCCTCTGAAACTGCACTACTATCTGTTCTAAAGGCATCCCAACCTCCTGAATTACTCCTTAGGTTTTCTATCCCTGCATGGGCGTTTATGGCGTAGTAAGCCCCGTTTACACCAAGTCCTCCCAAAGTCTTATCGTAATGCAGAGTGACCTCCGCACTCGTCAGTCGTAATGAATCATTGTAATAAAGCGTTCGGCTATCTAGTTGTGGTATTACATCAGTACTGTCCCAGAAATACTCCGTCTGTTGTAAATCACTTTGCACTGCCCATGCCGCGCTCTTAAGTTGAGCTTTTAATGTAACATCACTTAAATGACGGTAGTACATAAAACGTAGCTGTTCTTCATACAGTTCGCCTCGATCGTTTGCGACACTATAGTTTCTACGTAAAGTGGGCACATTACTTTCAAAGAAATCAGGAGAATTAAGCCCGCCGTTCTGACCACTTCTTGAGCTGAAGTAACTAAACTCAAAACCGTGAAGTGGTAACGTTCGTTTACCATCCTTGTACACACCGTCTTGACGCATCTTAATGTTGAGCTCATGACCGTCCGTACCTTCATTGCGGTATAATCCTAAAGCATTCGAACGCAAATAATCTACCCACAATTGCTTTGCGGAATCAACCGGGGACATGGTCTTCAAACCGAAAAGCTGACCGCCTCCTATTCCCGTAAGGACAGTTAGGTCCGTTTTAGGTGAACTGGCACTGTGGTAATTGGGCATTGATAAATAAGATCTTGAAAACTGATGCCAACCATCTAATTCTGGTGATATATACGGATTTAATGCATCGTACTGTATACCTCCTATTGCGGAATTCTCTCTCTGCGTCCACTCCCATGATTTAGACCTCCAGATTTCAGATTCTACACGATCATTCAACAGAAGCGTAAGACTATCTGTTGGCTCCTTTTCTATACTGACGAAAAAACCTTGAGAATACGCTACGTTTGACGCAGCGGTATAAGACCTAAAAGAGTGAATGCTATTTTCAATCGTGTCCGCTTCCAACAGACCAGTCGTATCTGATTGAGCAAAAACGCCAGCAGAAAATAACAAGAGTAAAGAAGTCAGTAAGAAGGGCCTCATAAGGGCATAAACTTAATCAATAATGGATCAATAACGCTTAAAGCCAGACTTTAGCGCATAAAAAAACCCAACCTAGTAAAACTAGATTGGGTCTGAAAAATGGCGGCGACCTACTCTCCCGGAAACCCAGTACCATCGGCGCTAATGTGCTTAACTTCTCTGTTCGGAATGGGAAGAGGTGATCCACACTGCGATAACCACCATAAACTTTAAATAAGTTTAAATGCGTTAACACATTGGTATATGAACATATAAAGTCTTCGTCTTAGAAAGCCACGGGTAATTAGTACTTCTCGGCTATGACATTACTGCCTTTACACCTGAAGCCTATCAACGTCCTCATCTCGAACGACCCTTAAGGGAAATCTCATCTTGAGGTGGGCTTCGCACTTATATGCTTTCAGTGCTTATCCCAACCAGCCGTAGCTACCCTGCGATGCTTCTGGCGAAACAACAGGTACACTAGAGGGCTGTCCAACTCGGTCCTCTCGTACTAAAGTCAGCTCCTCTCAAATTTCCAACGCCCACAGCAGATAGAGACCGAACTGTCTCGCGACGTTCTGAACCCAGCTCGCGTGCCACTTTAATGGGCGAACAGCCCAACCCTTGGGACCTTCTCCAGCCCCAGGATGTGACGAGCCGACATCGAGGTGCCAAACCCCCCCGTCGATGTGAGCTCTTGGGGGAGATCAGCCTGTTATCCCCGGAGTACCTTTTATCCTTTGAGCGATGGCCCTTCCATGCGGAACCACCGGATCACTATGTCCTACTTTCGTACCTGCTCGACTTGTTAGTCTCACAGTCAAGCATCCTTGTGCCATTGCACTCTACGTACGGTTACCAAGCGTACTGAGGATACCTTTGAAAGCCTCCGTTACTCTTTTGGAGGCGACCACCCCAGTCAAACTACCCACCATGCACTGTCCCCCTTGCGGGGTTAGGCATCAAACAAGCGAAGGGTGGTATTTCAAGGTTGACTCCACGCTGCCTAGCGACAACGCTTCAAAGTCTCCCACCTATCCTACACATCTCTTGTCCAATGTCAATACAAAGTTGTAGTGAAGGTTCACGGGGTCTTTTCGTCCCGCTGCGGGTAATCGGCATCTTCACCGATACTACAATTTCACCGAGCTCATGGCTGAGACAGTGCCCAGATCGTTACACCATTCGTGCAGGTCGGAACTTACCCGACAAGGAATTTCGCTACCTTAGGACCGTTATAGTTACGGCCGCCGTTTACTGGGGCTTCAATTCAATGCTTCGCCGAAGCTAACATCTCCTCTTAACCTTCCAGCACCGGGCAGGTGTCAGACCCTATACATCATCTTTCGATTTAGCAGAGTCCTGTGTTTTTGATAAACAGTCGCCTGGGCCTTTTCACTGCGGCCCCCCATAAGGGGGCGTCCCTTCTCCCGAAGTTACGGGACTATTTTGCCTAGTTCCTTAGCCATGAATCACTCGAGCGCCTTAGAATTCTCATCCCATCTACCTGTGTCGGTTTACGGTACGCGTTGTTTATACCTGAAGCTTAGAGGTTTTTCTTGGATGTTTTTAGGCACACTATCCGATTGTCCGAAGACTCTCGGTACTATCGACCTTCTCCAGGTCCTGCGGATTTGCCTACAGGTCCTATAGATACAGTCTTCAACGCACTATTCCGTCAGTGCGCGGTGCTTTCAGTACATCGTCACCCCATCGCAGTATAAACAAGTACAGGAATATTAACCTGTTGTCCATCGACTACCCCGTTCGGGTTCGCCTTAGGTCGCGACTAACCCTCAGCTGATTAGCATAGCTGAGGAAACCTTAGATTTTCGGCGAGCGGGTTTCTCACCCGCTTTATCGTTACTCATTCCTACATTTTCTTTTCTAGCCGCTCCAGCAAACCTCACGATTCACCTTCGGCGCAACTAGAATGCTCCCCTACCACATTTTCATGTCCATTGCTTCGGTAGTATACTTATGCCCGATTATTATCCACGCCGGACCGCTCGACTAGTGAGCTGTTACGCACTCTTTAAATGAATGGCTGCTTCCAAGCCAACATCCTAGCTGTCTAAGCAGTCTGACCACGTTTGATCAACTTAGTATACATTTGGGGACCTTAGCAGATGGTCTGGGTTCTTTCCCTCTCGGACATGGACCTTAGCACCCATGCCCTCACTGCTATGAAACAAGTAGTAGCATTCGGAGTTTGACAGGATTTGGTAGGCGATGAAGCCCCCGCATCCAACCAGTAGCTCTACCTCTACTACTCTATAACATAACGCTGCTCCTAAAAGCATTTCGGGGAGAACGAGCTATTTCCGAGTTTGATTGGCCTTTCACCCCTACCCACAGGTCATCCGAAGATTTTTCAACATCAACCGGTTC
>Ga0206123_10000180_pt1:37500-60306 | contig 60306 bp, 48 predicted proteins | sample Helgoland_Spring_2_FD_160086 | JGI IMG/M metagenome (GOLD analysis project Ga0206123, IMG submission 160086) | Pelagic subsurface seawater microbial communities from Kabeltonne, Helgoland, North Sea - Helgoland_Spring_Bloom_20160316_1 | ecosystem: Environmental > Aquatic > Marine >...
TTCACCCGTTCCTATATATAGAAGCTTACCTTCTTGTCCAGGAAAAGCTTCGAATTCCATCGTTGCTTTATCTGTCTCGATTTCTGCCAATAAATCCCCTTCATTAACAGAATCACCAATTTGCTTGTGCCACTTTGCTACAACACCTTCAGTCATGGTGTCGGAAAGTCTCGGCATATTAATTACTATCGCCATCTAGAATTAGTTTTTGATGAATGGGTAATCTTCTTGAGCGTAAATCCCTTGGTACAATTCAGAAGCATCAGGGAAATCGCTTTCTTCAGCGAATTTCACACATTCCGCAACTACATCTTTAACTCGCTGAATAATGGATTCGATTTCTTCCTCTGTCGCCCAATTTTTCTCTTTAATCTTATTCAAACAAAGCGTAATAGGATCTTTTGCTTGGTACTCTGCTACTTCCTCTTTAGTTCTGTACTTCTGAGGATCTGACATTGAGTGTCCTTTATAGCGGTAAGTTCTAATTTCTAATAAGGTAGGTCCATCACCGCGACGTGCGCGTTCTGAGGCTTCATACACAGCGTCATACACTGCGATTGGATCCATACCGTCAACCGCACGATTAGGCATGTCATAGCCTTCACCTAATTTGTGAATTGGAGTCTGGCCGGCTGTACGCTCGACTGAAGTACCCATAGCATATCCATTGTTTTCGACACAGAATACCACAGGCAATTTCCATAACATCGCGAGATTGGCAGTTTCGTGCCAAGCACCTTGACGAATGGCTCCATCGCCCATGTAGGTTAAGGTCACATTCTTACGCCCAAAATACTGATCGGCAAAAGCCAAACCTGCACCTAAAGGAATTTGACCACCGACAATACCGTGACCACCCCAGAATCCTTTATCCGGCGAAAACATGTGCATAGAACCACCCTTACCGCGAGAGGTACCTGTCACTTTTCCCATAAGTTCCGCCATAATGCGTCTTGGATCTTCACCCAAAGCCATAGGTTGAACGTGGTTTCTGTACGCGGTAATCATATTATCCCCGTCTTCCATAGCATAGGCAGAACCTGCTAGGATAGCTTCTTGACCGTTGTATAGGTGAAGGAAACCACGGATTTTCTGTTGAATGTACAAGGCTGCTGCCATGTCTTCGAACTTTCTCCAGAAGAGCATGTCTTCGTACCATTTTAGGTAAGTAGCTTTTGTGATGCGCTTTTTTGCCATTTCTATCGATGTGTTTTGTGGAGCAAAAATAAGGCAAAAGCCCACCTAGCAAAACAACTTTGTATATTTAGTTCTGCACTATGAATGAAAAGTTGTGAACCTTTGCTTATTCGGTAAAAAGTAGGCTACTGCGCCAAGAATCCGTCAATGTTAAACGCCATTGAGAATCGCAATGTGTTCTCTAACGGCGAACGCGTGGTTGGACTCGCTGGGATCAAATAGGCCATATCTATTGTAAATACCTGGTAGGCGAGACCGAAACCTAAAGTGATATACTGACGATTCCCCTTGAGCTTATGTTCATGCAGGTAGCCTGTACGTGCGAATAAGAAATCGTTGTATTTATACTCCATACCGAAGTTATAAATATTCTCTTGCAGCATTTCTTCAAATCCGCCAGGCTTTGACGCTGGATTGAAACTTTGGAATACACCCATGAGTGGCGTAAGATCATTATCGTCCACCCCAGCGATGATTTCGCCGTTCGTTCCTAAAAGTGGCGGAGTAGGAACTAAGAGTCGGTTGATATCGAGATATACTGAAAGTTTGTTGTAATCATCTATTTCGAGATGGTAACCACCGCCTAAACGAAGGTTTGTAGGTAAGAAATCGGCATTGCCGCTCTCTGAATAGGCAATTTTAGCCCCTAGGTTAGTCATTGCAATTCCTGCAGAGAATGCTTGGCGGCGTCCACCTTTAATGTTGGTGTAATCCCCTTGGTAGTAAAACCCTAAATCCGCAGCACCGCTTTGTCCTGGTTTCGTTTGCAATCCCTGAACAACTTGACCCTGTGCGATATCAGAAAAGATCCAACGTAGTGCTGTTCCCGCACTCCAATGATCACTTAATTTCAAGGCGTAGGCTACATCAAAGTAAAACTCATAAGGATTGAAGGTACCCATACTATTACCCTGCTCGTCCGTAAAGTTGATCTCTCCTAATGAAAAATAACGCAATGAGGCGCTGATTCCTTGACGATCGCTCAATGCTTTCGTGTAATTCACATAGGCCAAATCAATATCAGGGACCAATTTTGACATCCAAGGCGTATAGGATAGCGCCATAGAAGCCTTTTTATTTTCTAGGAAAGCTAATTTCGCGGGATTCCAAGCGCTTGAATTTGCATCAGGCGTGCTCGCAACACCCACATCACCCATGGCACCGGCCCGAGAATCTGGGCTCACCAATAAAATGGGAACAGCGGTAGTTACCACATTGTATTTCAAATCGTTCTGGGCTGAAACCTTAACGGTTGTAGCGAGGATAAGCAGTGCTAAACTGAGTTTTTTCATGTGTAATAGCTTCTTGCAGCGCAAGTTTAACGTATATATATGAGCTTTTCTTGTATTGTAGCCGATTTTCCATCAATTAATCGCGTCCATTCCACCCGTACGGAATAAAATCCCGCTCCGGGAGTTTTACCCGATTGTTCCGACATGGTAAAGGTAGGCAACTGCGTTGCAGCAGCGTTTAGGCGCAAGGTTTGTGCACGCTGCCAAATCAATTGGCCCTGATTGTTCGTAACGGTAACTTTTAATTCGCCCTCTTCGCCCTGCTCTTGATGGGTCAATTGGAATTTAACCTGATCCGTGAAGGGGTTCGGAAAAGCGAGCAACTGCTCTAAAACTGGAGTGCTGGGTTCCACTACAACAAAAGCAATACTATCGTAACCCCATTGATTCAGAACATCCCAAGCGCGCAGTGACAAGGTATGTTCGCCTAATGCAAGGTCGTTGAATGGATAGCGCAACGATCCGCGTGTAAAATCATCCAAATCCGATTCATAATAATCATTCACATTGATTGCCTCCCCGTTCAATGTAAGGGTCATGTTGTGACCTATTCCCAAGCCCACCGCGTTGATTCCACTTTCATCGTAAAGTAAACCGAGCCCTGTGGCATCCGATTCAACACTACTGCCCGAGGCGAAAGTAGTATCGTTCATAAACAACCGCACCTCCGGCCCTTCGGTATCTGCTATAAAACCATCCAAAATACCGCCCATTAACTGGTCGTTCGAAGCTCCCCAAGCGTCCTGCTCGTAATCTGTAGCATAGGCACTAATCTTTGGAGGACCGTAACTCAAATTAATATCCAAAGGAACTCTAAAGGTAACGGTATACTTCCCGTTCACTACGCTTGCTTGGCCTTTAAAAACGGCATTGTTTTGTGTCGTAAAATTAAAAGGCGTTCCACTTTGATCGTTGACTTTAGTTTGTTGTATCTGCGGCTTATCGAAAACGGTCACCCATGCTTTTCCGTTAAAATCGCTCATGAGCGCCCCACTCTGAACATCATGCACGCTACCTTTTATTTGTACCCAGGAGAGTGCTTTCAGTGTATCTTGAAAATCTGACCACGCGTTACCGTTAATAGAGTCGAAACTCATTTGATGTTTTGGACGCGCTAATGGTAAGGCCGCATCACCAATAAGTGAAAACTTTATTTTATCTCCGCTATTGTTGTTGTTTTTCGTTTCTCGAAGGACATCGCCTAATCTAGGGTTGTCCAACTGCATCATTTCCTCATTCAACAAGGCATTTAATGCATACGTACTGTTCGTTGCAAAAACACTCCGTGTCGTCGAAAACAAACCAATAGCGCCACCGCTTGGATTCAAGAACAGTTGCTCGCCAGCACTGATTCGCAAGGGATCGTCGAATCTGGTAAACTCGCAGGTAATGGTGGTTACAACCGGCTGCTTCGAGGTGTTATTCCATCCGTTAATGTCTTCCAATTGTAAAATGCGTTCAGTCGTCCATCCTACCTCTCCCCCATGACCAACAAAGGAAACTGCTAAAGCTCCTTGTTCTACCTCATTGAATAAGGCTTGACGCGCCTCTGGATAACGCTGAGAACCAGGCTTGGTATCCTGCAAGTAGGCGTCGGAATAGATTTTAATTTGATTCAATTCTGCTCTTGTGGTGTCCAAAGTTTTTGCTAATCGGTCTTGATAAACTGCAAATTCCTTTTCCCAAGGTTCATCTGCATCATCCACCACAAAAATTCCACGGGCACGCCACGGTCCGAACCGGTCTGCACCTTGCATGTAATTTGCGATTTTTGCAACCATTTCTTCTGCCTCACTCACCGTTCTTACGGGAATTCTTCCAATCCCAATGTCTAGATCGTCTAAATACCAATTCACACTTTCGCCTGAATCCAAATACCCGTAAAAATCATCCGTGATGTACGAAGTCATCAGTGAGAAACTAGCATTGGTGTGGTAGGTGGGGACTACATTTGATTTTGCACCTAGTAGTATACCCTTGTAGTCGTAAGACGCATCGCCGAATAATGTGAGGTATTTAAGTGAATTGTAATCGGCATAGGCCTTCACTAGGAATTTTCTAATGGCACCGATATCGGGATTTCCCGTATTCATTACATCATATATATAGGATAGTGAAACCACTTCAGAAGTGACACCTGATGCGCGTTCCAATTCAGAAAGATCGTTCGCGGCATCTAGCAAGGAATCGGTAGTAATAATGATACTTTCAATTCCATTCAAATCTGAAAAAGTTGCCGTTTGAATGTTGCTAAGATTTACTTTCTCATCTACAATATGGACCAGAGGTGCATCACAATCGCCGATCCTGTAGGCTCGAGGCTGGTCCTCATGCGAATACCACTTACTTCTAGCTAGGTCCGCACCCAATGAATTTACAACTGCTGGTTCTATCCGTGTTGAAATTTGCTGGTTTTCGATACCGAAAATCCTTAAGCAACTGCTCCCTTCGACTTCGAAATGCGAATAATTACCAGCACCTCTAGGATGATTGACCATATTTTGGTTGGGATAGACCTCTTCTTCTGAAGTTTCCCAATCTACGATCATTTCATCCAGCCACATAGCTGCTGCATTGTTCCCTACTTTATCATAGGAAAGGGTAAGCGTTGAGCTTTGATCGGCAGTGAAATCCACTGTGAGCAGCTTCTCCTGGACATAATTACTTGCTGAACCCGTTTGTACAGCTGGAAAGATTACAGTCTCGCTTTGTGAGCCATACTGCACGGTCAATTTCGTGTTACTGGTGCTCGAGCGTGCGACTGCTTTAATTTGCACTTTTATACTACTCCCGGGCACGGGCCGATTGGCAGTGGATGTACTCGATGTAGTTCGATTACTAAAATCATAAACCCTAGTTGTGGTGAAGTCGAATAACTCACCCATCCATTTACGCCCAGTTCCAACTAAATTGTACATGGTCGTATCGTAGACCCATGTCACTCTTGCATTCAATGCTCTGCTACTGTCCTGTTCAGCGACTGCTTCAAGAGGAATGGACTGGTATGCTGTATTTCCCCCACTGACTAAGAAATATTTTCGATCGCTATACGGATTAGAGACGTAGGATGATTTACCTAAAATCGGATCATAGCTGTAGTTGTAACTCGGAGGTATGTAGAACCAGAATTCTGTAGCATCATCGATAATAGTGTCGGAATCGAAGATGTGATAAGGAATAGAAAAATCGTTGCCCATAGGCTCACTCGCGCTATTTTGGGGTGAAAGGTTACCCTCGAGACGACAACGAATTTCAAGCGATTGGTTGCTAGAAGATTCCGTAAGTATGCCTAAATCCAAAATTTTGCTACCACTAAGCTTGTACAATCCGGAAGACTCTTCTTCCCAATTTTGCGGGGCTGTAATTCGGTGATTTACCGTTTTAAAACGGACATATGTCCCTGCATCAAAAGACATCTGGCCCGCGACCAAAACTGGGAACAAAATGACACCAATAAAAGCTATGATTTTTTTCACTCAGACAAATCTAATGCGTAATTGATAACAATTGGCCTAAAAAAAGCGTTTAAAGAGGAACGTCAAGCAAGTGCAAAACGTACTTTTTTTGCTTATACTTGTTCCTTGAAAACATAGGTTAATCCATGAACGCAGTGAAAACGCGCATACTAACATTGGCTACGGGCTTGATTTTTAGCACTTTGAGCATTGCTCAAGATGCTCATTTCAGTCAATATTATGCCAATCCAATCTATCTAAATCCAGCATTCGCGGGTCTAGAAAGATGTCCTACGGTACACAGTAACTACAGAAATCAGTATCCTGAGCTGGGAGTGTACCAATCTTACTCTGCCTCTTACGACCAATACGTCGATAAATTAAATGGTGGTGTTGCCATCATGGCACTGAAAGATGATGCCGGTAATGGTGCATTAAATTTAACCGAGGTAAGTGGGGTATACAGCTATCATCTAGAAGTAAATAGAAATTTCACTTTACTCAGTGGTTTTCAAGCCACCTTCCGTCAACGGACGCTGGATTGGAATCAATTTACCTTCCCCGATATGATTGATCCTTTTTATGGATTTGTCTTACCAACGAACGAAGTGGCTCCGGGTAACAATTACAACAATCACCTAGATCTTAGCTTTGGTATGCTTGGATTCACCGAGCGTTGGTATATAGGAGTCGTAGGTCATCACCTCACTGAGCCAAACGAAGCTTTTTTGAGTCAAAGCCGACTTCCGTTAAAATTAACTGCACATGCTGGTGCAAATATTCCATTGGGTAGAAAGCGCTTACATAATAGTCTGCAGTCGTACATCGTTCCTAATGTGGTGTATCAACAACAAGGTGCAGCTTCACAACTCACGGCAGGTGTAAGTTTTGCCCGTGGACCGTTGGCAGGTGGCTTAGCCCTTCGTCAAGGAAGCTTCAATCCAGATGCTGTGATCTTCATTTTGGGGATTACGCCTCCTGATTTGCCATGGACTTTCGGTTACAGCTATGATTATACCATTAGTGACTTAACAAACACCCTAGGTGGCGCACACGAAGTAAGTATGGGATATAAATTCCCTTGCCGTTCGCGCCGCAGCAAACTCAAAGCACTCAAGTGCCCTAAATTCTAAGAAGCCTAACAACTGTTTATCATATGAATAAGTTTATCCAGTTTTCAATTGCCACTATTTCAGCTGCGCTTCTCGCCAGTTGTGCGGGTCCTGAGTCAAATTCTACGGGCTGGGCAATCAACAACAAAAATAACGGTGGATTTCAAGCGAATCTGAATTACCAAGGACAAGAAACAGGACCAGGTCTTGTGTTCGTTGAAGGTGGTACGTTTATGATGGGTCAAGTCGAAGATGACTATATCAAGGATTGGAATAATGTTCCGCGTCGCGTAACGATTAGTTCATTCTACATGGATGAAAATGAGGTGACCAATCTAGATTACCGCGAATACCTATACTGGTTGCGTCGTGTTTACGATTATGACTACTATCCGGAAATTTATCGTTCTGCCCTTCCAGATACACTAGTATGGAGAGATAAATTAGCATACAACGATAACTTCGTAGCGAACTACCTACGTCACCCTGCATACAATTACTACCCTGTAGTAGGTGTAAATTGGTTGCAAGCGCAACGCTACTGTTCATGGAGAACCGACCGTGTCAACGAATCGATCTTAATCAAAGAAGGTATTCTTAGAGAATTACCGGAACAAATGGATGCGGACCACTTCAATACTGAAGTTTACCTCTACAAGCAGGAGTACGTGGCTCAAAACAAAAAAGGACTAAAGGATCTCAATCCTAACTCAGCCTTCGGAAAAGAAGGTCGTCCAGCGCGTATTGAGGACGGTATCGTTCTTCCGAAGTACCGTCTACCGACAGAAGCAGAATGGGAGTATGCGGCATATGCAGATGGTGGTAAACGTATCTACAACCGTGTAACTGACAAAAATAAATACACTTGGAATGGTAACGCAACGCGTAACCCTGACAAACAAGAGCGTGGTGATATCCTCGCCAACTTCAAAAGGGGTCGTGGAGATAATATGGGTACTTCAGGTTGGTTGAATGACCAAGCAGACGTCACTATGCAGGTTCGTTTCTACCCACCAAACAACTTTGGCCTATACGACATGGCTGGTAACGTTGCCGAATGGGTTTTAGACATCTACCGCCCTGTGAGCTCTTACGACGTAACTGATTTCCGTGCTTTCCGTGGTAATGAATTCAAAACCTTCGATAAAAACTACCAGGACATTGGTTCTTTAGAGGTTTTACAAGATCCACAGAAAGAAGTTCGCAACGGTGATACTGTTATCGTTCGTCTCCCGGGTCAGCTTCCAGTGCGTTCAGTTACTGTAGAAGAAAATGTAAAACGCCGCAATTACGAAAAAGGCGATTACCGTGATTATCTCGACGGTGATAACGCGAGTTCTAGGAACTATGAAAATCCGGTTGAAGAAGGTGAAGCGGCCATGTATGATTACGGCAACAAAACGCTCATTGGTAACACTACTCGAGTATACAAAGGCGGCAGCTGGAAAGACCGTGCATACTGGTTAAGCCCAGGTGCGCGTCGTTACCTTGAAGAAGACCAGAGCACCGATTACATCGGTTTCCGTTGTGCTATGGATCGCGTTGGTTTCCAAAACGAAAGCAGCAGTAGAACAAAGCGTTCTTCGAAAGTGAAACGTCACAACTTCAGACGTTACAAAATGTAATTTGGATTGCGTTAAGAATTTTAAAGCCCCACCTTCGAGTGGGGCTTTTTTGTACCCTAACTTTCCGTAACAGAACAACCATATACTATGCAAGTATTTGAAGCTTTTCTTTCCTGTGGCAGCATATGCACAGATACACGATCCATTGTGCCCGGAAGTGTATTCTTTGCACTTAAAGGTGTCTCATTCAATGGAAATACTTTTGCACTACAAGCGCTAGAGGCGGGTGCTGCGTTCGCCGTTGTGGACGAAAACGTAGGGGACGATGAACGCCTGATTAAAGTAAGCGACGTACTAACAGCTCTGCAAGGATGTGCGCTTGACTACCGACGTCATTTGAACATACCCACGATTGGGCTAACAGGCAGCAATGGAAAGACCACCACAAAAGAATTATTCCTTGCCGTGCTTAAAACAAAGTATAAAGTTCATGCGACAAAAGGCAACTTCAATAACCATATTGGGGTGCCGCTAACGATACTCAGCGCTCCAAAAGAAACCGAGATGCTCATCGTCGAAATGGGAGCCAATCATCAAAAAGAAATTGGACAACTAGCGTCTATTGCTGAGCCCACTTTAGGATATATCACCAATTATGGGAAGGCGCACCTAGAGGGATTTGGCGGTGTAGAGGGAATAATAAAAGGCAAAAGCGAACTATATGATTACATTGCACAGAATGCAGAAGGCGTCGCCTTAGTTAATGCGGACGATGCGGTCCAACTAGAAAAAAGTGCATCTTGCCGTCGCACGACTTTCGGAAAAACCAATGCACAATTCACCTACACCGTAGAGGAGAAAGATGAATTTGCAGGTATCCAGTTTTCAATAGCCACTGCATCCTATACTATTCAAAGTAACCTCAGTGGTTCGTTTAATTGTACGAATCTAGCAGCAGCAGTAGCACTGGGGCGCTACTTTGATGTCCCCGCTCCTGCCATTGTGCAGGCCTTGACCGACTATCTGCCTGCTATGAATAGAGTTGAATGGCGAAAAACTGCTTCGAATCAGGTCTTATTGGATGCCTACAATGCGAACCCTACGAGTATGTCGCTCTCTATTGAGAATTTTGCTAAATGGCATAAAGACGGATGGCTAGTATTGGGCGATATGTTTGAGCTTGGCGAAGAAAGCGCAGCAGAACACCGCGCCATAGTAAAATTGGTCCAACGAATAAACATGGAAGAGCGTTGCATCCTAGTAGGAAAACACTTTGGCAGAACATCCTGGCGGGGCAAGCAGTTCCCAACAACGGGGGATTTAAAAACCTATTGGAGAGAAAACGGCGCCCCGAAGGACGCAGCTATTTTATTAAAAGGTTCAAGAGGAATCGCGCTTGAGCAACTCCTCCCCTTACTTTAATTATGAATTCTTAATCATATCGCGAGAGATCACGATGCGTTGTATCTCTGAAGTACCCTCATAAATCTGAGTGATTTTCGCATCACGCATCAAGCGCTCTACATGGTATTCCTTCACGAATCCGTAACCACCGTGCACTTGAACGGCTTCTGTAGAAACCCACATTGCAGCTTCTGACGCGGCCAATTTTGCCATCGCACTTTCTTTATCGTAAGGCATGCCCTGATCCTTCAACCAAGCCGCTTTGTAGACCAAAAGTCTTGCCTGTTCGATCTTCATCTCCATATCCGCCAACTTAAATGCAATGGCCTGATGTTCGTGAATAGGTTTTCCAAATGTGGTACGTTCCTTTGAATAGCTCAATGCCAAATCGAGTGCGCCCTGAGCGATACCTAGAGCTTGTGCCGCAATACCTATACGCCCACCACTTAAGGTTTTCATAGCAAATTTAAAGCCGAATCCATCTTCACCGATTCTATTTTCTTTAGGCACCTTCACGTCGTTAAAGAGTAAAGTGTGTGTGTCCGACCCACGGATACCTAATTTATCTTCTTTTTTACCTACCACAAATCCTTCCATGCCCTTCTCTACAATCAAGGCATTAATTCCGCGGTGTCCTTTTTCGCGATCCGTCTGTGCAATAACCAAAGTGATTTCACAAGTACCACCGTTCGTGATCCAGTTCTTCGTTCCATTCAACAAATAATGGTCACCCATATCGACAGCGGTGGTCGCCTGAGAAGTTGCATCCGAACCTGCTTCTGGCTCACTCAAACAGAAAGAACCAATGATTTCACCCGATGCAAGACGTGGTAAATATTTTGCCTTTTGCTCGGGAGATCCGAAGGCTTCAAGCCCCCAACAAACTAAACTGTTGTTCACACTCACCACAACAGACGCCGAGGCATCTATCTTCGATAATTCCTCGATGGCAAGAACATAGCTCAGAGTATCCATTCCGGAACCACCATTCTCAGGTAATACCATCATGCCCATGAAGCCTAATTCGCCAAGTTTCTTAATTTGTTCTGCAGGGAATTCCTGCTTTTCATCTCTCTCAATGACTCCGGGTAACAGCTCGGTTTGCGCAAAATCGCGCGCTGCATCACGAATCATCAAATGCTCCTCTGATAGGTTGAAGTTCATCGATTATTCTGTTTATTATTGGGTACTGCAAATGTACAACGCACACGTCAATGTTTTAGGCTTAATGAGCGGAACCTCACTCGATGGGATGGATGCCGCTGTGGTCCAGTTTTCAAAGGACCCTAAAACGGAATGGAAACTACTGTATTTCAAATGCTTACCCTACCCTGCTGCTCTCAAAAAAAGGATTGAAGCAACGTACGAAAATGCCGATTTAAGCGCAGCTGCATCGACCGCCTTTGCAGCATGGACCATAGATATCATTCGCGCCATTCAAAACGATTTTGACGGTACCATTGATTTAGTTGCTAGCCACGGCCAAACTATTTTTCACAAACCCGCACAGAAACGTACTTTCCAAGCCGGCTGCTTGCCCGAAATTGCCACAGTCACAGGACTTCCGCTGGTAACAAATTTCAGAGTCCAAGATATATTGCTGGGTGGTCAAGGTGCTCCGCTCGTTCCTTTTGGAGATCACAAACTCTTTGGGAGCTATGATGCGGCACTCAACTTAGGTGGATTTGCCAACTGCAGTATAGGAACGCCAGTGCTCAGTGATGGTATTTCTGCGGCATTCGACATTTGCCCGCTTAATAGAGTTTTAAATGCCTTTGCAAATGAATTGGGTCACGAATACGATGAAGACGGACTATTCGCGCGTCAAGGTCGCATCAACCCATGGGTTTTGGACCAATTAAACAGCCTCTCCTTTTACGAACTGCCTGCACCCAAAAGCTTAGGTCAGGAATGGATCGATAAAGCTTTCATTGAGTTTGTTGATATTCTCGCACCTAAGGATGCTTTAGCCACCTGTGTACAGCACATGGCAGATCAAATTGGTATACATTTAAAAGGGAAGCGCACCTTAGTCACTGGTGGCGGGGCTTTCAACACAACCCTCTTACAAGCAATTGAAGAAAGCGGTGTAGATATCGTATTGCCTGAAAAAACCATTATCGAAGCGAAAGAAGCCATTGTCTTTGCCTTGCTCGGCTACGAGCGCTTCATGGGCAATGCAAATGTAATTGGCGCCACCACCGGTAGCGGAATATGGCACAGTTCTGGCACTGTATTTCACCCCTAAAACGTACCTTTAGTGTCCCTATTAACAGAGCAATAAATGAAAGAACAACTACGCGCCTTTGAAGAGCGCCCTGCAGAGGTGGTCTTCCACTGGCACGATGCTGAAACCGAAGCCAAAGGCTGGGTCGTGATCAATTCGCTTAGAGGCGGAGCAGCGGGCGGAGGCACCAGAATGCGTCCTGGACTTACAGAAAATGAAGTCCTTTCACTAGCTAAAACCATGGAAATCAAATTTACCGTAGCCGGACCTGCCATTGGCGGAGCAAAAAGCGGCATCGATTTTGATCCAAATGACCCACGCAAAGAAGGCGTTTTAAAACGCTGGTATAAAGCAGTTTACCCACTACTCAAAAACTATTATGGGACCGGTGGCGATCTCAATGTGGATCAAAAAACTGAAGTCATTCCCATTACGGGCGAGCTGGGTATTTTACATCCACAAGAAGGCGTTCTTAACGGTCATTACCAACCGGGTGACTTCGCGAAAGCGCGTAAAATCAAACAACTTCAAAACGGCGTAAGTCTTTCTGTGGATGCGGAACGTCTTACCCCTTCAAAAGTCGGCACCTTTAAAGTTGGAGATTTAATCACAGGCTATGGTACCGCAATGAGCGTTGAACATTTCTACGCAATATGGGGCGGAGACCTTTCCCAAAAAAGAGTGATTATTCAAGGGTGGGGCAACGTGGCATCAGGCGCGGCTTACTACCTCAGTCAAATGGGTGCTAAAGTGGTTGGTATTATCGACAAAGTAGGAGGCCTCATAAATCCACAGGGATTTTCTTTCGAAGAAATCACCCATCTATTCAACGCTAAAGAAGGCAACGCATTGGCCGCGCAGGATATGCTTTCATTTGAAGAAGTGAACAAGCATATCTGGTCGATAGGAGCTGAAGTTTTTATTCCTGCAGCGGCTTCGCGACTCGTCAATAGAATACAATTGGCTCAATTGTTCGACAACGGACTGGAAGTCATTTCCTCTGGAGCAAATGTTCCGTTTGCAGATCAAGAGATATTTTATGGCCCTATCGCAGAACTCGCTGACTCCAAATGTGCTGTGATTCCAGACTTTATTTCCAATTGTGGAATGGCACGCGTTTTTGGCTACTTAATGCAAGAACATGCCGTGGTTGAAGATGAAGCGATTTTTGAAGATGTTTCCAACACCATACATAATGCACTTCGCGACGTTTACGCTATTGATAATCAACCAAACCTTATTACATTTAAGGCATACAACAATGCACTGAAACTGCTGATATAATGATCTACACTTTAATGCTGGTCGTATTTGTTCTAGGATACGCTGCCATTGCTTTCGAGCACCAGTTGAAAATTGACAAAGCTGCCGCTGCCTTGGTTACGGGTGTAGTAACCTGGACCCTTTACGTACTCACCAGCCATCATGTGCATGAGGTCGAAGGTGAACTGCTGCACCACCTCAGTGAGATATCTTCTATTCTGTTCTTCTTGATTGGAGCCATGACCATTGTCGAATTGGTGGATGCGCACGAAGGATTTTCTGTAATAACGGATAAAATTAAAACCACGAATAAAGTGAAGCTAATGTGGATCATTTGTGTCCTGAGTTTCTTCTTTTCCGCTGCTTTAGACAACCTTACCACCTCTATAGTTATGGTAAGTTTACTACGAAAACTCATCGCAGATCAAAAAGACAGATGGTTCTTTGCGGGGATGGTAGTAGTCGCTGCAAATGCTGGGGGTGCTTGGTCTCCGATAGGTGATGTTACGACAACGATGCTTTGGATCAAGGGACAGATTACCGCTGGCGCCGTAATTACCGATTTAATTATCCCTTCACTCTTTACGCTTTTAGCTCCTTTAGCAATACTCACTTTCCGTTTGAAGGGAAATGTAGAGCGTCCTCTAAAAGCAGAAACAGCAGATCACTACACTGACCCAACCACGCCTTTTGAACGCAATTTTGTATTCTTTGCAGGTGTCGCTGGACTTATTTTCGTTCCTATATTCAAAACGGTAACGCACTTGCCTCCGTTCATGGGAATGATGCTTTCATTAGGTGTACTATGGATCATCACAGACCGCATGCACCGCAGAAAGCCAGCGGATGTAAGACATCATTTGAGCCCCTTAGGTGTTTTGCAAAAAATAGACACCCCTTCAGTGTTGTTTTTCTTGGGAATCCTACTTGCCGTGGCGTCGCTTCAAAGCATGGGCCAATTAGGTGATCTCGCCCTAGCGCTTGACAATAGCATCGGTACAGATACTGAAGGAGGCGTATTCGTTGTAAGCATTATCATTGGTCTTTTATCGTCTATCGTAGATAACGTACCGCTCGTAGCCGCTGCAATGGGAATGTATGAGGTTACCGCTGATGGTCTATTTATGCAAGACGGTGTCTTTTGGCAATTCCTAGCCTACTGTGCAGGAACCGGTGGTTCAGCCTTGATTATAGGCTCTGCGGCTGGCGTTGCAGTTATGGGATTAGAAAAAATACCATTTGGTTGGTATTTAAAGAATATTTCACTGCTTGCGCTCGTTGGATACTTTGCAGGGGCAGCTGTTTACATCCTAGAACGCACATTGTTCTAGTAGGTATTCATCTTGTTGATATTTCAAAAGCCCCCGCGTTGCGGGGGCTTTCTTTTTATGGATTTTTGAGTAAATCAGTTAAAACAAATGAGCACACTATTTCTACAAATTCAAACCGGTACAGAGGCCGTAATAGCTGAAGAACCTACGGAAAAAACCATGTCAATTTTGGAGTTAATGACTTCAGGAGGGATTGGAGGTATTCTAATCATGGCGTTCCTCGCTATACTGAGCATCTTCGCGATATACATATTTCTAGAACGTTTTGGAGCCATTCGCAATGCAAATAAGGTGGATCCAAATTTCATGAACAATATCAAAGACATGGTACTCGATGGTAAGCTTGACGCGGCCCAAGCTTTGTGTACTGCAGAAAGTACGCCTGTGGCTCGAATGATTGAAAAAGGAATCTCTAGAATTGGTAAGCCGCTTGGCGATATCACCCAGGCGATCGAAAACCAAGGGAAATTGGAAGTTACCCGATTAGAAAAAGGCCTTCCCATGCTCGCTACCATATCTGGTGGAGCACCGATGATTGGTTTCTTAGGAACTGTTATTGGTATGATTTTGACGTTTAAGGAGATGGCCAACGCAGGCGGTCAAATCAAGCTAGATATGATGGCCGAAGGTATTTATACGGCCATGACGACCACCGTTGCTGGTCTTTTAGTGGGTATTATCGCTTATTTCGGTTACAACTTCCTGGTGACTCGTGTGGATCGCGTGGTCTACAAACTAGAGGACAGCGCAATGGCCTTTTTAGATTTATTGCACGAACCGGCCTAAAAAGAACGCTATGAATTTACGCAGTAGAAGCAAAGTTAGCGCCGAAGTCAACATGTCATCCATGACCGATTTGGTCTTCCTATTGCTCATCTTTTTTATTCTCGCCTCTACCCTAGTGACCTCAAGTGCACTTGATATTGTTTTACCGAAAAGCGGTGCCCAAACCGTTAAAAAGAAAAACATTACACTCACAGTGAACGAGGCATTAGAATTTGACGTGAATGGAACCATTGTCGGGTACGACCAGGTTGAACAACGCCTAATGGCAGAAGCACGAAAATTAACTGATGGCGAACAAGCAGTGGTGGTTTTACGCGCGGACCAAAGTATTCCCACGGGCGAAACGGTACGACTTTTGGATATAGGATACCGGAACAACTTAAAAATGATCATCGCAACTGATCCTAAATAGGCATGGCATTTAACGAACAACGCAATAAAAACAAGGCAAAGGTTTGGACCGTAATCGTCCACCTCTTACTTATGCTCTGGTTTGCGTTTTACGGCCTAACGTATCAAGACCCTCCTCCAGAGGAAGGTATTGCTATTAATTTTGGGTACGAGGAAACTGGAGCTGGAGAGAATACTCAAGCTGCGCCGACCATTCCGCCACCAACCCCTTCAGCGCCAGTAGAAACTCCTCCTGTTCAAGAAGAAGTGGTTACACAGGATGTTGAAGACGCCCCTGTTATTGAATCCACCGATGACCCTACGCCAACGAAACCGAAGGAGGAGGTGGTAGAGCAGCCTAAGGAAGAAACTGAAAAACCTAAAGAAACCGTCCAGGAACCCGAACCCGATCCTCAGCCAACTGCAGAAGAATTGGAGCGTCAACGGCAACAAGAACGCTTGAATCGAATGTTCAACACCACCCGCAACGGAACCGGCCAAGGTGAAGGAGAAACCACAGGCGGTGGTGATCAAGGAGATCCCAATGGCGATCCGTTAAGCCCGAACAGAACCGGAAACGGTGGAATTGGAGGTAATGGTAAATACTGGATGTCTGGAACACCTATCAACCTACCGGAGCCGGAAACGGGCTGTAATTATGAAGGCGTAGTGGTCATTAAAATTGCGGTCACAGAATCTGGAAGTGTTTACGAAGCAGAGCTTGCTCCGAATAATCAAATTCCTGATTCACTACCTAAATCCAACTTTGGTTCCAATACCTGTCTGGTCAATAAAGCGAAGGTTGCTGCGCGTAATTCTAAATGGAGTGCAGACGCCGGGAACAGTCGTCGTGTTGGATTTATCGTCTACCGTTTCGAATTGCAATGACCTACGAACAAGCAGTTCAGTGGCTGTTCGAAGCCCTCCCTAATTTTCAGCGAGATGGCGGAACTAAAAACTATAAAATTGGCCTAGAAGGTCCACTGGCCCTATGGGAAGCTTTGGACTTTCCTGGTAGAAAAATACCAACCATTCACGTCGCAGGCACCAACGGTAAGGGCTCCACTGCACATGTGATTGCCTCAGGTATGAAAGAGATGGGACTTCGGGTCGGAGTGTTCTCCTCCCCGCACCTCTTTGACTTTAGAGAACGTGCTAAGATTGGCACTGAGCTCGTCCCGGAAGACTATGTGTGCCAATTCGTTGAAACAAACAAAGACTTTTTCACTGCCGGTGGATTCAGCTTCTTTGAGCTTACGACCATGCTTGCTTTATCGTGGTTTGAGCAGGAGGCTGTGGATTGGATTGTTTTAGAAACCGGCATGGGCGGAAGGTTAGATGCCACAAACATTTGCCTTCCGGAATTGACCATCATCACTAATATCGGACTCGACCACACCCAATGGCTCGGCAATACATTAGGTGCTATTGCCGCAGAAAAGGCAGGCATCATGAAAGAAGGTGTTCCGGTCATTATTGGCGAAAAACATCCGGATACCAAAGAAGTCTTTACAAGATATGCACGCACTAATAATGCACCCCTTTTTTGGAGCGCACCCTTCGATATTCCAACCGACTTAAGGGGGAAGTACCAGGTTTTCAATAGTAATACCGCCGCCACAGCGCTCTCATTGTTATTTCCTGAGGAACGCGCGCTTTGGGAATTAGGGTTCTCGCGAGTTGTTCAGAATACAGGACTACAGGGTCGTTGGCAGCAAATTGGCTCCAACCCAAAAACCATTTGCGATACAGGGCACAATGAACATGCGTTGAAGCACATCGTTAAGCAGGCCCACGAAGTAGCAAACCATGTCCATTGGGTGCTAGGAATGGCCTCAGATAAAGAACATGCCAAAGCCTTGAACCTATTTCCGAAAACGGATTCATTTTACTGGACCTCTTCAAGCAGCACTCGAACGATTGATTCAGCAGCACTAGCTGAAATAGCACTAACTAGCGGATATCATGGAACCGAGTATTCTAGCGTACAAGAAGCATTAAACGCAGCCATAAAACATGCAAAAGAAGATGACCTTATCTTTGTAGGAGGAAGTACTTTTGTAGTAGCAGATTTAAACATATGAAAACACTTATTTTCACTTTTCTAGGACTCATTCCATTCCTTTCTTATGGTCAAGCGGAGGAATTGAAACAACGTACCGCATTATTTCTTGAGGAACAATCCGAGAGCTTTAAAGTCAAAGAGCTTAACGGGAATGAACCGGATTACGGTGTTTTGCCGGAAACCCAATTCAACCACCATTCGTACTTCCAACTCAAACAATTAGAACGAGAAGTAAATGAACTTGGCAATAGTGTGAAGCCAAAATATCATTTAAGCACCTATGCATACGAGGACGAAGAAGAATTGAAATATGCGCTGAAGTTCTGGTTCAAAGAATTTGTCGGCGGAAAAAGAATCACACCAGGTCGTGACTACCGTACAGTCGACCACATCTCTCCTGGGATCATCATTATTGAGAAAAACTACATAGCCGTTCTCACTCTAAGTTGTTACAGCACTGATATAGAAGAATTCAGAGACTGGCGAAGCAGTATGCTGGGTGTGTTTGGGGGTCCTAATGCAATGGTCGTTGAATTAGGCTGTAATGGCCCTATTGAGTGGACGAAAAATGCACCCGACCCAAAGGATCCTAGCTGGAGACGCTAAGCCCTAGGTCTCTTCGTGCGATCTTTTCCTGCAGACGACCGCCCTTTTACAGCATCGAAATCTTGACCGTATTCCTTACGATCCGGGTTCATAAGGGCTAAACCCGCGACGATGTGATGCATAGTTACAGCTTCTACTCTATCTAAATCTGCCAGCGTTCTCGATAGCGCCAACCAACTCCGCCTCACTCTATTCGATACGTTATGCTTGGCTGCCATTCTATAAAAGGCACGCCAGTCCCTTTTAGTCATCATCGAATATGCCTCTAATTCATTTAAAGTTAGTTGAGCGTTTTGCTTACCCTGTCGCTTAATCTGCATGATCCACGCATCGTAAACACGCTGGTAAATAGCTTCAGAACGTTCTATAATCTCTTCCTCCTGCCAGCTCATAGAAGGCACGAATAAGTAAATATCAAAGCGCTCCATGAGCGCACCGCTCAGCATGCCTTGATAACCCGATAAAGACGAAGCCGTACACCGGCATTCCCGATCGTGATGTCCGAAATTCCCACAATGGCAAGGATTCATTATTCCTATGAGCTGATGTACATAATCGTTCATGGGTTGAAGCAACATATCCCGAATGCGTGCACTGGTGGTATGCAATTCATCTACTAAATAGACACCACCCAATGTGGCTAGAACATCCCCTAGCACTTTAGGTACTGCGATGGGAGGATCAAAGGGAAGTCTCGTATTACGAAATTGCCGTACCACCTTTAAGGTTATATCGGGTAATGAGCCGAATAACTGACGCTTAGTTAAGGGTGGACTGCGTTTCAAGAAAGGACGTAGATTGTGAAATACTGAAGTTTGTTCCTCGCTAGTTCCTGAAGAATGAATGCCTTTGAGCCACGGTAGGTCACAGGGAGTAATAGGAGGCAAAATAGAAGGCAGACGTTCACAAAGCATCGTTTTTCCCACTCCAGGAGGCCCCACTATCAAAGCGTGATGCCCGCCTGCGGCAGCTACTTCCAGCGCCCGCTTTAGCGGGCGCTGGCCGGCCACCTCCGAAAAACAACCAAAGTCAGCACGTTGTTGACTCCATTGCGCTAACTGAGATTGAGGTGGCCGTAGCGCGGCATTAGCCGCTGCTGGAAGCTGTCCGGTTTGAAAAAAGAAAACGGCTTCTTTCAAAGAACGGACCACGCACAATGCAGGAAACTGACGCTCGTCTAGGTAGTTGGACTGCGCACTGTGCGTGTTTAAAACAACGCCTTTTTTACCCAATCTTTTTGCTAACTCAAGCAATTGATAAGGCTGTTCAATAGGAACTACGCCTCCATCTAAACCCAAAGTCCCTACAATAAGGTATGCTTCTAAACGGTCCGTGGGGAACTGCCCACTTGCGGCCAAAACACCTAAAGCAATGGGCAATTCAAGCAGCGTACCAAATTTTCGCGTCGTCGTCGGCGCGAGATTAATAGTGATGCGCTGGCCTGGCCAATGAAACTGTGTGTTTTTAATAGCCGTATAGATCCGCTGTTTGCTCTCCTTTAAAGCCGTATCGGCAAGACCAACAATGAAATATTTAATTCCACGGGTGATACTGACCTCAACCGTTATAGGGGTTGCATGAAGAAACTGGACTAGGCCGGACTGAAGGGTTACGAGCATGATGAAGGTTTTGAAGTTGTTTGTCTTCAAATTGGACCCTCCTCTTGTTACTTCCTAATAATGTGAAAAAGTAGCTCTTTTCCACAACCAGAACAATGGGATTTCCAGGAAACCGAGCACTACCTGCCCGTGAATACAAAGGCTACGCTTCGGTTTTATTTGCCAATTGACCGCATGCCGCGTCAATATCCTGTCCGCGTGAATGGCGCACTGTAGCGACTATACGACGTTCCTCTAATATGCGTTTGTACATATCCACAGCAGATTGAGATGCTTGCGTATAGGGGCCGTTATCGATCGGATTGTACTGAATGATGTTCACTTTTGTAGGAATGGCACCACAGAATTTTGCTAATGCAATGGCATCTTCCTCAGTATCGTTGATATCGCGCCAAATCACATACTCAAACGTGACGCCGCGGCCGGTCTTCGCATACCAATACTGCAAACTTTCGCGCAGATCCACGAGTGTTGTACTGCGATGCGCCAAAGGCATCAATTTCGCGCGTTTTTCTTCTATCGCACTGTGGAGTGAAATGGCAAGACCGAATCGGACACCATCATCGGCCATTTTCTTAATCAACTTCGGCACACCAATCGTGCTTAACGTGATGCGCTTAGGAGACATGCCCAGCCCTTTTGGGTCGGTGATTTTATCAATGGCTTCGAGAACATTATTGTAGTTCAATAGCGGTTCGCCCATCCCCATAAAAACAATATTAGTCAAAGGCCTACCGAAGTGTTCTTTACCTTGACGGTCAATCACCACGACTTGATCGTAGATTTCATCAGGATCTAAATTTCGCATACGCTTCAACCCTGCCGTCGCACAGAACGTACAGTCTAAACTGCACCCAACCTGCGAGCTCACACATGCCGTAATGCGCTTATCTGTGGGAATCAACACGGATTCAACGAAGGCACCATCGTGTAACTTCACTGCATTCTTAATGGTGCCATCGTTAGACTGTTGCATGACATCCACCTCCAACTGCTTGAATTCGAAATGGGCATTCAACAATTCGCGTGTGGCCTTGCTGAGATTCGTCATTTCTTCAAAGCTGTTGGCACTTTTTTGCCACAGCCATTGATAGACCTGCTTCGCTCGAAAGGCTTTTTCACCGTGCGATTCAAAGAAGGCGATTATGCCCTCTTGACTCAGCGTACGAATGTCTTTTTTAATTTCTCCCACAAGGCAAAGATACGAGAGGTCAATTGGCTCACGGCATCGAATTACGGTAAATCGCGTTCTACTAAAAAGCCCATTTTTCCTTGCTGGTAATCGCGCATGGCTTCCATAATCTCTGTCTGATTGGTCATCACGAAAGGTCCATAGCTTTCCACCTTCTCATTGATGGGTGCCGCAGCGATAAAGAACACCTTCGTCTTTTCAGAAGGAGTAAACGTATACGTGCCTGCATTAAGTTGGTACAACATATGGGCTTCAATCAAACCGTAACCCTCTAAATGTCCTGCGCCGTCAAGCAAATACAACAATCCGTTTTCACCGGATTTCACCTCAAAGGTCGCAGCAATATCAGCCTCCATTGCACCGTGCGCAGCAGTAATGGGATACGAAGATTTCAATGGGCCTTCGGATGCCTGAACGATAGGGGTTCCGGAAGTAATGCGCAAATCAGGATGGCCAGGAACCTCCGGCATTTCGTCTTTTTGCAACGGCATGTATTTCGGCTCCTCCATCTTACGCGCGCTTGGCGTGTTGATCCAGATTTGAATGATCTCTTGCATACCGCCCTCTTCGGCCAATTTTGCCGGCGGTCGTTCGCTGTGAATGATACCCAGTCCAGCATCCATCCATTGCACACCGCCGTCATCAACCACGCTATTATTCCCGCGGCTGTCTCTATGGTGAACACCGCCTGACCACATAAAAGTAACGGGAGAAAAGCCTCGGTGTGGATGTGGACCGACACCTGCATTCCAACGATCCGTTCCTGCAGAAATTTGAATGGCATGATGGTGTATCAATAAAAAGGGATCTATTTGATCTACACTTTGTGTAGGTAAGGGTTGTTTCAATGGGTGGTCTCCCATCATCACTTCATATGCAGGTAAAGCGCGTACTACTGGCATGTTTTGCTTGGTTTAATTTGGTAACTCAGGAGATGATGTTTTGTGCGGTACCCCGGTGAAACGTACTATGCGATCCCCAACAATTCCTTTAAATCTTCAATCTCGTAAGTGACTTTTTCGGTGTGCCTTATTCTTTTCGGATTGAAGAAGACTTGATCAATTCCTTGCTCGCGGGCGCCGACACAATCCGCAATGAGGTTATCACCAATCATGAGACTCTCTTTGCGCTCGGCGCCCGCGAGCTGAAGGGCACGACGGAAAATCTTCGCATCTGGCTTATTTACGCCAACCTGATCACTACACAATAAAACATCGAACATCGGCTCCAGTCCACTTTCAGCGAATTTTATGTTTTGGCTTTCATGGAAGCCGTTGGTAATGATGTGCATGCGGTAGCCAC
>Ga0206123_10000184_pt1 | contig 59890 bp, 54 predicted proteins | sample Helgoland_Spring_2_FD_160086 | JGI IMG/M metagenome (GOLD analysis project Ga0206123, IMG submission 160086) | Pelagic subsurface seawater microbial communities from Kabeltonne, Helgoland, North Sea - Helgoland_Spring_Bloom_20160316_1 | ecosystem: Environmental > Aquatic > Marine > Epipelagic ...
GAGCCGGAATCGGTCAGCTGTTTCTGGACGACCGACCCCGGCCCTCAAGGCCGAGATCGGTGAAGATGTCCAGGACGCGTTATCCAGTCAATCGTCAGGCTGCGCCGCTTAAATGAACAGCATTACGGCATTGACCGGGGCTTTTTCGTTGTGGGCGCGAAAGCGTCGACCAGCCCAATCAGGGCTGCCCGTTGGAAGCACTCAGGCCGCCGTCCACGGGTAGATTCACACCGTTGACGAAACGGGCGTCGGTGCTCGCGAGAAAGGCGATGACGTCGCCGATTTCTTCGGGGTGGGCCGCGCGGCCGGCCGGGATGCGGTCGGCGAACTTGGCCATCAGTTCGTCGTTTTCGAACATGCCGGTCGTTAGTTCGCTGCGGGTCAGGCTCGGGCAGACTGCATTGACGCGCACGCCTTCGCCGCCGTGATCCAGCGCCAGTGCACGGGTGAAGTTGGTGATCGCGCCCTTGCTGGCGTTATAGATGCTCATGCCCCAGTCGCCGCCGATGCCGGATACAGACGAGGTGTTGACGATGTTGCCGTTCGTTTCAAGCAGATGCGGCAGGGCGGCGCGGCAGCAATGGAATACGCCGTCGACGTTGATGGACATGACCTTGCGCCAGTCGTCGTCGCTGGCGTCGGCGATCGAGCCGCCCACGGCCGTACCGGCATTGTTGACCAGCACATCGAGCCGGCCGTATCGCTCGATGACGTCGGTGAACAGCCCGTTGACCTGGTCGGCATCGGCGACATCGGTCGGGCGCACGAACACGCGGTCTGTTGCCGGTAGTTCGGCGGCCAGTTTATCCAGTTTGTCCTGCGTGCGACCGACGAGCACGACGGTCGCGCCCTCGGCGGCAAAGCGTCTGGCGGTGGCGGCGCCGATGCCGGAGCCGGCGCCGGTGATGACCACGATCCGGTCCTGGAAGCGTTCCATATCGGGTTTCTCCTGAAATAGGAAAAGCGCTATCCGGCTCGGCCGGACAGCGCTTTTGAAAATGCCTCAATGGAATATGCCCGCGATGCGGCCCGAATCAAGGCCGCCGCGGGTCGAGGCTACTTGTCGAAGATCATGATGCCCCAGGCGAGATGTCCGGCATTGCCGGCTTCGACCCAGTGGCCCAGGCCGGTATGCATGTTGCTGACGTATTCGCCGGAGATCGCGTCTTTCAGCTCGTTTTCACGCGCTTCGAGTTGCTTGCGCAAGCGGCCGTAATGGGTCGGCAGCTGATGCGTGTGGTCGTCGAATTCGCGTTCGGTGAAGCCCAGCTTGGCCAGCTCGCGGCGATAGAAGCCGGGCGAGCCCATGGTTTCGAGCTGGATGCGATCGAGCACCGGCTGCAGGACGCCTTCGGGGCAGTCGTCGGACTGCATGGGATCGGTGAAGATGAACACACCGCCGTCCTTGAGGACGCGAGCCGCTTCCTCGAGCACGCGCTGGCGATTGCCCGAGTGCAGCATGGCGTCCTGTGACCAGACGATATCGAAGGTGTCGTCCTCGTACGGGACGTTCTCGAAATCGCCATCCACGATGGTGACCTTGTCTTCCAGTCCCTGCTCGGCGTTCTGCGCGCGGCCACGGTCGTTCTGGACTTCGCTGAGGTTCAGCGATACGACATCGGCGCCGTATTCGCGTGCCATAAAGCGGGCCGAGCCGCCGTAGCCGCCGCCGATGTCGAGAACCCGCGCGCCCTTGAGCTTGCCGCCCAGCTTGTTGCACATCTGGGCGACCGTGCGGTGGCTGGCATCCAGGACCGGCTCGTCGTCGGACTCGTACAGGCCGATATGGATGTCTTCGCCGCCCCACAGCCGCGAGTAGAAGTTCTCGGCGTCGTCGCTGTTGTAGTACGCCTGCGCGGTCTTGACCGCATCGGAGTAGCCCTTGCCGGTTGCGGTGTAGCGCTTGTTCTTGTGAGCCGCGTCTTCGTCTTCCTCCCGGTAGCGCTTGTCCGCGACGTGGACAAAGAAGTCCGGTTCGTCGTCGCGGAAGCTGCTCTGGAAGTCACCGTAGGTGGTGACCGCCTGGAAGCCGACATCGTGCATCAGGCGATGCACGTATTTCTGGCGCAGCGGGAACATGTTCAGATGGAACACCGACTTGTCGGCGAATTCATAGCGGAAGCGCGCCAGCCCTTCGTCGATATGCTCGGGCTCGGCGGTGACATCTTCGCCGCAGTAATAGTATTTGTGCCCCGGGCTGGATTTGCCATCCAGCAGCGCATCGTAGTTGCGCTGGTCCAGGATCAGGATGCCGTCGTGCTTGAGCAGGGAGTAGAACTCGGCCAGGGTGCGCCGACGGTCGTGCTCGGAAAAGATATGCGTGAACGAGTTGCCCAGGCAGATGATGGCGTCGTAGCGGCCGACGATATCGCGGCTCATCCAGCGCCAGTCACTGTGCACGGTGGACAGGATCATGCCGTGCTGGCGGGCGTTTTCGAAAGCCTTGGCCAGCATCTGCGGGCTGCCGTCGACACTGGCGACTTCGAAGCCGGCCTTGAGCAGCTGCACGGAGTGAAAGCCGGTGCCGGCTGCGGCATCGATCACCGAGTGGCAACCGTACTCCTTGAGCACCTTGATGAAGAAATCGCCTTCGCTGGAGGCGCGGCCTTCCCAGTCGATGAGTTCGTCCCAGCGTTCGACGAAATCGTGGACGTATTCGTCCTGGTAGTGATCGGTCTCGCGTACCGTCGTGGGCTCGCCACCGAAATCCTGCTCGGTCTTGAACATGTCATCACGTGCAGAAGAACTGCTCATAAAACGTATCGTCCCTCGCGACGACGACACAGCAATGGCTGCGCAGGACGCCGCTTACCTATAAATGAGTGTCATCATCCTATGAACACCGCGCGTGGACTTCAATCGCCGCACGCCGGGGTGTGCGCGCTTCAGCGCCGTTTCAGCGGCCCGTTTTGGGTGGGGGCCATGGCGGCTGTAAGGCACATGCCAACTGGCTTAGCGCGTATTCTGGACGGCGCGGTGTACGGACGCCGTGTGGGGCCGGGAAATTCTTTGGCACGAGCGTGCTCACCGGTCCAAAATGCGCCCGGATGCGCCTTTTCAGCACCCTGTATACATGTCTGAGTGCGTCCGGTGCAACCACTGACAGGCCGCAGCCATGCGCGGTCGATCTGTGGGAGCGGTGCTGCTGCCATGACAAGCCCGTTCAGGAGGCCGACAGGCTCGACAACGTAAAAACCTCGCGGCCCGAGGCTGTACGCCGGCGGGGCCCGGCATGCAATCCGCAGATCAACACGAATACGACGACATGAATCGCAAGCACCGGCACAGCGCCCCTGTCAGCACCCGCGCCGACGATGCAACGGCCGGGCGGGCCTATATCCACTGGCGGGACATGACCTGGCGGGATTATGTCCGTATCGGGCTGGGCATCGTCATGCTCGTTCTGGGTGTTGTCGGGCTTGTGCTGCCGGTGTTGCAGGGGGTGTTGTTTCTGATCATCTCGGCGATTCTGCTGGCGCCGTACTCACGCTGGGTACGCAGGCAGCTCGATCGCGGGGAACGGCGCTTCCCCTGGGTCGCCGCCAAAGCGCGCGCGATAACCCAGCGCTGGGGCCGCAAGCCCTGAGCCGCCGCCAGCTCGGGGTCGACAGGCCGATCAAAGGGTTGGCTTTCGGTACGCGAATAGCGCAATCTGCGGCGCTGGCCATGAATACAATCCCTGTTCGTCGGTGCCATCGGATGCAGGGTAACCACGAAATATTACAAGGGCTTGCGAGCGATGCGTGCGACTGTTCTATGGCGTTCCTGCAGCGTGGGACGGCAAAACCGGGCGCGCGGGAATTAGGAGGGGTGCGGTGGGTACAGGGCGTGTGATTCGGGCGACGCCCGGGTGGTGGCGACGGACACAGCCGCGATGAGCGGGACAGCCGGCACGCGCGGCGGCACCCGCCTGTACGAGGGCTCGATTGCGACGCACCTGATTGCGCTGTCGCTGCCGATGGTCTGGGGCATTCTCGCGGTTCTGGCCTTCAATCTCGCGGACACGTTCTTCGTGGCGCGTCTTGGCACGGCGCCGCTGGCCGCGCTGTCGTTCACGTTTCCGGTCGTCATGACCGTTTTTTCGCTCGCCATTGGTCTGGGCATCGGCGCTGCATCCGTGATTTCGCGCACCGTGGGCCGGGGCGATCAGACCGCGGTGCGGCGTTTGACGACCGACAGCCTGTGGCTGTCGATCGCGATCGTGCTGCTGTTCATGGCCGCGGGGCTGGCTACGATCGAGCCGCTGTTCACGCTGCTCGGCGCGGGACCGCAGACGCTGCCGCTGATCGCGGACTACATGCAGATCTGGTATCTCGGCGTGCCCTTCGTGATCGTGCCGATGATCGCCAACAACGCCATGCGGGCCTGTGGCAACGCGCGCCTGCCGAGCGCCATCATGGTGGGCAGCGCGGCGTTGAATCTCGTGCTGGACCCGGTGCTGATATTCGGCATCGGGCCGATACCCGCGCTCGGGATTACCGGCGCGGCGATTGCGTCGCTGATCGCCCATTTCGCCGGTTTCGTGCTCGCTGTCGTGGCGCTGCATTTCCATATGCAATTGATCGACTGGCGCTGGCCGTGTTTTCGTTCGTTGCTCGATTCCGGGCGTCGGATGGCGGTGATTGCGGTCCCGGCCGCGGCGACCAACATGGTCAATCCGATCGCGGTAGCCGTGGTCACGGCGGTGGTGGCCTGGTTCGGACCCGCGGCAGTGGCGGGCTTTGGTGTCGCCACGCGTGTGGAAGCGATCGCCGTGGTGCCGCTGTTGGCGCTGACCGCGGGTCTGGGGCCGCTGGTCGGGCAGAACTGGGGGGCCGAGGATGGTGTGCGGGTACAGGCGGCGCTCAGGATCAGTGCGCTGCTGTGCCTGGCCTGGGGCGTGCTGATCGCGGCTGTGTTGTTCGTGCTCGCGCCGCAGGTCGTGGCACTTTTCGACGCCGACGGCACCACGCGTGATGCGGCCGTGACCTATCTGCGGTTGGTGCCGCCCAGCTTTGCAGCCTATGGCGTGCTGATCTGCGTGAATGCCGCATTCAATGCCGTCGGCCGCCCGATCATGGCGACCGGGCTCATGCTGGCGCGCACGTTCGGGCTGTTCGTGCCGCTGGCGTTTCTGGGCGGCTGGCTGTATGGCCTGCCGGCTGTCTTTGCCGCAGCGACGGTCGCCAATCTGGCGCTCGGCGTGGTGGCGTATGCAGTAGCGCGCCGGCGGTTGACGCAGTAGGCAACCCGAGGTTTTTCAGTTGTGGTCGCTGGCGCGCCACTGTGCGAAGCGACGGCGGTCGGCTTGGCTGGCGTTGTTCCACCAGTACTTGAGCATGTCGTAGGACTGTGGCGATGCGCCGGCCGGCGTGGGCGCAGGCGCGGCTTCCGGTGTGCTGGCCGTCGCCGGGCCGATCGGGGCAAAGACGGTGTTGCCGCGCCGGATGGTGTCGACATCGGGTTTGGCGACCGTGATCGGGTCGTTGACCGGCTCGCCGGTGGCGCGGGCCTGGATCGACAGCTCGGGACCGGCGGCGAATGCCGTGCCGGCTTCCGGCGTATCCGGCCGAGCGCCGACCACGGCATAGCGGCGGTTTGCACGGGCTTCGAAGGCCACCGTGATCGGCTCCGAGAGTACGCGGGCGTAGTCGTCGGTGCGGTCGCCGTCGTCTTCGATCAGGTCGAAATAGCGCAGTTTCAGCGTATGCCGGCCGGGTGCGATGTCAAGCGTCTGGTCGCGGCCGTCGAACGCGGCAAAACTGTCGCGGACAACCGTGTCGTCGATGGCCGCGACCTGGAACTGATACGGGACGAACAGCGTGGCGGCCTCGTCGGTTGCGCCAGCCGACGTGGTATCCAGAGCGCGCGTGTTCGCGCAGCCGGTCGCGGTCAGCGCGAGTACGGCGAGGCCGAGCAGCGGTAGACGTGGCATGAAATTCGAGCGCGGCATTGCAATCCCCGTGGCTGGCAGTGGTCTGGCGTCGTGGCGTCGAGCGCCGCGAGACATGCGTGAGGTTGCGCGTGCCATATGACAGCAGCATGACAAGTCCAAGACTGCCGGGTCGCTTCGGATTCGGCAGACGGATGCTGCTACGGGTAGAATCGCGGCCATGCTTATTGCAATCATCATCGGCGCGCTGGTGGGCGGCGCGATATTCGGACTGCCCGGCGCACTACTCGGCGGCGTGCTCGGTTTCTGGGGCGCGCAACTGCTTGCGATGGCCTTGCTGAAGGGCGCGCTCGGCACTATCCGCGCGCAATTCCTGAATTCCACGTTCGCGGTCATGGGCGCGCTGTGCAAGGCCGATGGTCAGGTCACCGAAGACGAAATTCAGGTGGCGGAACAGTTGTTCGCCAAGCTGCGACTCGGTGAGGACCAGAAAGCGCAGGCTCGGGCGTCGTTCAATCGCGGCAAACAACCGGATTTCGATCTTGACGCAGAGGTCGCGCGCTTCGTGAAAGTCGCGCGTGGTCAGCGCGCGTTGAATCAGATGTTCCTGCAGGTGCAGGTCGCGGCGATTGCCGCCGACGGCAAGATGGACGCCAACGAGCGCGATATGCTCATGCATGTGGCGCGCGGGCTGGGTCTGTCCGAAGCCGAAATGCGTCAGCTCGAGGCCATGTTGACGGGGCGTGCCGGCTCGACCTCCGGCGACGGCATGGGGTCGACCCAGGGGGTTTCCCCGGAAGAGCAACTCGAGCAGGCCTACGCGGTACTCGGCCTGGACTCGTCGGCCAGCGATGCCGAGGTCAAGAAGGCCTACCGCCGCCAGATGAGTCAGAATCATCCGGACAAGCTGGCGTCCAAGGGACTGCCGGAGAGCATGCGCGAGATGGCCGAGGAAAAGACCCGTGAGATCGGCGCGGCCTACGAACGCATCAGCGAGGCGCGCGGCATGACGTAGCCCGCAGCCGCAGGCATAGTGGCGGAACAACAATAAGCTGAGGAGGAGATCCGGCATGAGTATTTCGTTGCTGTCGCTCGTGGGTTTCGCGGCCTGGACACTGGTATTGCTCGCCGCGGTTATCGTCTATCGCATTCCCCAGGTATTGCTGCTGCGCAAGAAGGCCGATGCCTGGACCCGTGGCCGGGCCGTGGATCAGCCGGCATTCGTGACACGCATTGAAAGCGCACAGGCCAATTGCCTGGAGATGCTGCCGATCTTCGCCGCCGTTGTGCTGGCTGCTAGCGTGGCCGACGCGGAAGGTGTCACCGCGGCTCTGGCGCCGTGGTTTCTGGTCGCGCGTATCGGCCAGTCCGTGGTGCACATGATCTCGATCCACCATCTGGTGATCTTCTTCCTGCGCTTTCCGCTGTTTCTCGTTCAGATACTGATACTGGCGTACTGGATCATTCTGCTGGTGTAGATCGGTTCAGGCCGCGTGTGGCCAGCACGGATCAGGCGTGTTGCGACAGGTGCGCGATGAACCAGGCGAGCGCGCGTCCCGGCTCGGCTGCGCGCCACAGCAGAAATGCGCGTGCGGGCTCGCGCTTTATCACTAACGTCTTCTCGATCAGGCGCCCCGCCCGCAGCGCGTCCTCGACCTGGCGCCGGGGGCAGTAGCCGATGCCCAGTCCGTGTTCCAGCGCGCTGATTTTGCTGCGCATCGAGGTGACCGTCAGACGCGGCTGGCCGCCGAACAGGCCGGAATCCCGCGGGGCGAGATGCCGTGCGCTGTCGGCGACCACCACGGCACGGTGCGGGCGCAATTCGTGTTCGGCCAATGGATGCTGGATGGCCGCCAGCGGGTGGTTCGGGGCACAGCAGAAAACGAATTCCACGTCGGTGTACGGCGCGCGGTGAATGCCGGCGCCGGTCGGCGGATCGGCGACGCCGATCGCCAGATCCACGCGCTCGTCGATCACGGCTTCCCATGTTCCGCCCAGCACTTCCTCGGCGACGTGCACATCCACGGCCGGATGGGCGGCGTTGAATGTGGCGATGGCGTCCCATAATTCGCTGGGTTCGATCAGCCCGTCCACGGCCAGCCGCAACCGGGGTTCCCAGTTGTTGGCCAGCCGGCGGGCGGCGGCCCCGAGTTCGTGGGTCGCCGTCAGAATACGCCGACCTTCCTCGAGCAGCAGCTGTCCGGCCGGCGTGAGTACAGCGCGGTGACCGCTGCGATCGAATACGGCGATGCCGAGTTCGGATTCGAGCTGGCCGACGGTATAGGAAACAGCCGAGGGCACGCGATACAGGGCGGCCGCCGCCGCGGCGAAGCTGCCGTGGCGATCGATGGCATCCAGCGCTTCCAGGGCTTCGAGTCGGATGGCGTCATGCATGTCGGTAGCGTTAGGGCATAGTCTTTCAAATTATTTGAATGACTATGCCAGAACACTTTGCTTTCAACCGCGGTTGGCCACGGGTAACTTGAGGCTGTTGATCACATCTGCGGAGACCGACGATGAAGAAAATGCTTGTGTTGTATTACTCGATGTATGGTCATATCGAGACGTTGGCTCGCGAGGTTGTCGCGGGCGCGAGCCGCGTCGACGGGGTCGAAATCACGCTCAAACGCGTGCCCGAGACGATGACGGCCGAGGCGCTTGAGGCGGCAGGGGCGGCGGCCGATCAGGCGGCGCCGGTGGCCGAGCCAGGCGAACTCGCCGACTACGATGCGATCGTGTTCGGTACGCCCACGCGTTTTGGCAACATGGCCGGCCAGATGCGCACGTTCCTGGATCAGACCGGCGGTCTCTGGGCCAACGGCGGGCTGGTCAACAAGATCGGTAGCGTGTTTACTTCCAGCGCCACGGGCGCCGGCAACGAGACGACGATTACCTCGTTCTGGAACACACTGGCGCATCACGGCATGCTGATCGCGCCGATCGATTATGCAGGCGCGCCCCAGTTGTTCGATATATCTGAACTGCGCGGCGGATCACCCTATGGCGCGTCGACTTATGCCGCCGGCGATGGCTCGCGTCAGCCAAGCGACAACGAGCGGGCGATCGCGCGCTACCAGGGCGAGAAGGTCGCTGGACTTGCGGTGCGTTTTTCCGCCTGATTTCCGCTGGAGCGCTCGCCTTCAGAAACCCAAGCAGGAGCTTTCATGAGCAACAAGAATGCCGACACCGACCACACGATCCATAACACCCTCGCGACCCGCTGGAGTCCCTACGCGTTCAGTGGCGAGCCGGTGACCTCCCGGGATCTGAAGTCGTTATTCGAGGCAGCGCGCTGGGCACCGTCGTCCTACAACGAGCAACCGTGGCGGTATATCGTCGGTGTCCGGGGCAGTGGCGATACCCACGGGCGCATCCTGGAATGTCTGGCCGAGCCCAACCAGGCCTGGGCGCAGCATGCCCCGGTATTGGCGATCGGCGTCATCCTGCGCGCGTTCGCGCCCAGTGGTAAACCGAACAAGGCGGCCGAGCACGACCTGGGATTGGCGTCGGCGAATCTCTGTGTGGAGGCGACAACCCGTGGCCTGCACGTGCACCAGATGATTGGTCTGGACCCGGAAGCTGCGCGCGCGGCGTTTTCGATTCCCGCCGAAGGCGAGGCGCTTACGGCGCTGGCGATCGGCTACCGGGACAAGTCGCAGCAGGCGGATGCCACGTTGAGCGAACGCGATGCCAAGCCGCGCACACGACGCGCGCTGGATGAATTCGTGTTCGCCGGACAGTTTGGCCGGCCGGCGGATCTTTAACCGGCGCGCATCGGCAGGCCGGTGTCAAACCGGCCCGCTGTCGCTCTCCTCGTTGGCATCTCGAAGCGGTATCGTTTGCAGCCGCAAGGACGCCGCATCCTGGACCGTAACCTCCAGCAGCCTGTCGCGCACGCTGACCGTTACATCCTGTATCTGGTGCGCGCCGAGTCGTAGCGTCCGTCAGGCCGGCATAATGCATGGACGCTTCGACGTTTGGATGCGTTATGCTTGCCCGGCTCAACCTGCTCAATACGTAGCCCCGTCAATGCGCCAGGACCCTTTCGCTGTTTCCAGCGTGCCGCCGATGATCAAATGGCTGTTGATTGCCAACGGCATTGGCTTTTTGTGCCTGCTCTATATGGCCGAGCCGGCGATGCAGTATTTTGCGCTGTGGCCTTTGGGCGAGTTCACCGTTGGCACATCGCAGGGGCCTGCGGTCGTGGGTTTCCAGTTCTGGCAGTTGCTCAGCTACGGGTTTCTGCATGGCGGCTTCGGGCATCTGTTCTTCAATATGTTCGGGTTGTGGATGTTCGGCCGTATCGTCGAGCAGGTCTGGGGGGCGCAGCGTTTTCTGCTGTATTACCTGGTCTGCGTGGTCGGCGCCGGCATCACCCAGGTCGTGACCCTGGCGTTGTTCTCGCCCGGGGACATGGTGCCGACGGTTGGTGCTTCCGGCGGCTTGTTCGGTGTTCTGCTGGCGTTCGGCATGATGTTTCCGAATGCGCGGGTGATGCTTTTGATCCCGCCGATCCCCATGACCGCCAAATGGCTGGTGATCGGCTATGGCGCGCTGGAGCTGTTCTTCGGGGTCACCGGAACCCAGGCCGGAGTGGCACACTTTGCCCATCTGGGCGGCATGGCATTCGGCTTTGCACTCCTGATGTACTGGCGCAATCAGGCGCCGGCCGGGCGACGGTGACGCAAACCGTGGCTGACTCGACAGGCGAAGTGCAATCGACCGGCAGTCAGACCGTGGATACGGCGGCGGATCGGGCCTCCATCGCGGCGTACTATCGCCAGACCCAATGGCAATACTATGGTCTCTGGAGTGGGCGCGGCACATTGGCGCTGCACTACGGCTATTGGGACGGCGACGTGCGCTCGCACCGCGCCGCGCTTTTGCGCCTCAACGCAGTGCTGGCGCAACGGGCTGAAATAACGGCCGGCCAGCGGGTGCTCGATGCCGGGTGTGGCTGGGGCGGCTCCAGTATCTGGCTGGCACGTGAGCGCGATGCCCGTTGTGTGGGCGTGACGCTGGAAACAGCCCAGGCGGGCGTGGGGCGGATGATGGCCCGGCGCCGCAAGGTGGCCGACAAAACCGATTTCGCGCTCGGCGATTTCGGCTGCCTGCCGTTCGCCGATGCCAGCTTCGATGTGGTGTGGGCGGTGGAAAGCGTGTGCCATGCCCGCGACAAGCGCGCGTTTCTGGCGGAAGCCATGCGGGTGCTGGCGCCCGGCGGGCGTCTGGTGCTGGCCGATTTTTTTCGTCGTGACCGGAACCTGCCGGCGGATCAGGAGCGCCTGCTGCGCCAATGGATCGGGGAATGGAAGGTGGCCGATCTGGCCTCTTTGGCCGAATTTGAGCGCGACGCCGTCGCGGTCGGGCTGGCGGATGTCGCTATCGAGGATGCGACCGACCGTATCCGCCCCTCCGCCAAGCGGCTGCACCGTACCGGCCTGTGGACCGCCCCGCTGGCCGGCCTGTTTCGGCTGGTCGGGTTGCACAGTGACCACCAGCAGGCCAACTGGCGTTCCTCCATGAGCCAGTATCACGCGCTACAGGCCGATGCCTGGCGTTATGGCGTGGTCAGTGCCCGCAAGCCGGCGGCCGCCGGTTAATTAACGCGCCCACGCGCCCGGCGGCCACTTTGCAGCACTTACGCTGCGGATTGGGCGGTTGCGGTGCTGTGATCCTCCTGGATCATCTCGGCGGCCTTGTCGGCAATCATGATCGTGGGTCCGTTGGTATTGCCGGATACCAGGGTCGGCATGATCGAGGCGTCGACCACGCGCAGGCCCTCAAGGCCGTGCACACGTAGCCGGTCGTCCACCACGGCCTGATCGTCGTGGCCCATCTTGCAAGAGCCCACCGGGTGATAGATGGTTTCGGCATTGTCACGGATGAAGGTGCGAATCTCGTCGTCGGTCTGGACCGGCGCGCCGGGGATGGTCTCTTCGCCCCGCCGATGATCGAATGCCTGTTGCGCCAGGATATCGCGCGATAGCTTGAAGCCTTCCACCAGCTTGTCGAGATCGCGTTCGTCGGTCAGATAGCCGGCGTCGATGGCGGGATCGGCCATTGGATCAGCGCTATCGAGGCTGATGCGTCCCCGGGAATAGGGCTGCAGGGCGCAGCAGTGCAGGGCGTAGCCGTAACCGAAGGTCAGCGTCAGCGCGTGGTTTTTCAGGAACGCGTTGAAGAAATGATATTGCAGATCGGGTGCGGCCAGGTCCTTGTTGGAGCGCACGAAGGCGCCGGATTCGGCGACGTTGCTGGCCAAGTGACCCTTGCGCTTGAAGATGTACTTGAACAGTTCCACGACGGTGCGCGGCAGCGCGCGCAGGCCCAGCGCGATGCTGTCGCGTTTCTTGTTGCGCACGTTCATCAGGATGTCCAGATGATCCTGCAGGTTTTCGCCCACGCCGGGCAGCTCGTGGCGCTGTTCTATATTGTGGCGCGCCAGTTCCTGGCTCGGCCCGACACCGGATAGCAGCAGCAGATGCGGGGAATTGACCGCGCCACCGGAAAGCAGGACTTCGCGGCTGGCCCGGACCTCCTCGTCGGTCTTCTGGCCCTTGCCGCGATAGGCCACGCCGACCGCTCGCTTGCCCTCGAACAGAACCTTTGTGGCGCGCGCCTCGGTCAGTATGGTCAGGTTCGGTCGGTCCTCGGCCGGACGCAGGTTGGCACGGGACGATGACCAGCGCTCGCCGCCTTTCTGGGTGACTTGATAATAGCCGCAGCCTTCCAGTTTGGCGCCGCTGAAATCCGGGTTGTAGGGGATGCCGGCCTGCTCGCAGGCGGCTACGAAATCCTGACAGGGGAGGCCGTGCTGCGTCAGATCGGCTACATTCAGGCCGCCGCCCACGCCATGATATTCGTCAGCGCCGCGCTCCTGATTTTCCACCCGTTTGAATATCGGCAGCACGTCCTTGTACGACCAGCCCCGGTTGCCCAGTTCGGCCCAGTGGTCATAGTCGCTGGCATGACCGCGGACATAGATCATGCCGTTCATGGAGGACGAGCCACCCAGCATCTTGCCGCGCGGCCAGAACAACCGGCGGTTGCCCATCTGTTTTTGCGGCGTGGTGTAAAAGGCCCAGTTCAGTACCTTGCTGCGTAGCAGCAATATGACGCCGAGTGGCCAGTGAATCCAGAAGGCGCGATCGGGCTTGCCGGCTTCCAGCAGACAGACCTTGGTATCCGGATCCCGGCTCAGGCGCTCGGCGAGCACACAACCGGCGGAACCGGCGCCAACGATGACATAGTCGTACATGTTTCCCCCAGGGACGATTGAACAAGCCGCAAGATCCACGAAAACACAACATGACCTTTCGGTAAGTCATGATTTGTACCATAGTCGAATCTGTCGCGCCTTGATAACCGGTCGCCCATGTCCACACTGCAATCCCGTGTCGTCGAAGCGGTCCTGAGTCCGCGTCTGGCTGCTGCCCGGCGTCGGCTCGCCGATACCGTGGCAAGGGTTCGTCCCGGCTCGCCGACGTTGACGCTCTACTATCAGCCCGGCGATGCCTACTCGCACCTGTGCGCGCAACTGCTGCCCCGGCTGAAGCAGCGACTGGACGTGACCCTGCGGGTGGTCATCGTGCCGCCGTCCGGCGATGCCACGAATGCCGCGCCCGATCTCGGGCCAGCCTATGCCATTGTCGATGCCCAGCGTATCGCGCCGGCGTGGCGTAGGACGATGCCCGCCGATGCGTGCATGCCGTCCGAGTCGACCCGCATGGCCGCGTCGCGGGTATTGCTCGCTGCCGATGGGATTGATGCATTCCTGGAGGCCGAACCCAGGGCCGCGGCCGCCTTATGGCGCGACGATGCCGACGCGTTGCACGAACTGCCGATGCGCGACGCGGCGGACACACGCGCTCGCTTGCAGGCCAACGCAAAGGAGCGCCAGCGGCGGGGCCATTATCAGGGCGGCATGTGGTATTTCCGAGGCGACTGGTACTGGGCACTCGACCGGCTGAGTTACCTGGAAGCACGGTTGCGGCGATTGGGCCGCGTCCGCGGCCAGAACCCACTCGTCGATTTCGACCCGACCAAGGCCGAGCTGCCGGCAATCGGAAAACCGGAAACATTGCGGTTTTTCTATAGTTTCCGTAGTCCCTATTCCTATCTGGCGGTTGCCCGCACCGGCGATCTTGCCGGCCGTTACGGGATCGGGCTGGATATCCGTCCGGTATTACCGATGGTCATGCGCGGCTTCAAAGTACCGCGGATCAAGCGTCTGTACATTGTCCGCGATGCCAAGCGCGAAGCGGATTCGCTCGGGGTGCCGTTCGGTCGGATTTGCGATCCGCTTGGTGGGGGCGTGGAGCGTTGCCTGGGTGTATTCCCGCAGGCGGACCGGGCCGGGCTTGGCCTGGCATTTCTGCGTGAGGCCGGACGCGCCGTCTGGAGCCAGGGCGCGGATATTCGCAACGACACCTTGTGGCGTGGTGTGCTGGCGCGGGCCGGTCTCGAGTCCGGTCTGGTCGAGGGCGACAGCAGCGATATCGACTATGCCGAATCGAATCGCGAGGCATTGTTCGGCCTTGGGCTATGGGGCGTTCCCAGTTACCAGCTGGGCGCATTGACGGTGTGGGGTCAGGATCGAATCTGGTTGCTCGAGGAGGCCCTGCGGCGCTCACGGCGCGGTTGACCATATCGCGCAATCCGCGCCCATGCCGCTATAGTGAGAGTCGTTGTGTTCCGGCGTATCGCGACGGGCATCAGCGTCATTTCACGATAACGATAACGATAAGGTTCCTTCGATGGCAGCGGCAGAGCAGGACGGGGTGGCTGAACGGCAGCGTGAAGCCGCTGCCGCACCCGACACGCTGAACGAGGTTGTCGATACGCTCGGTAATTCGCTGTTGAGCGTCTGGGGCGATTTTGTCGCCCATCTGCCGTTTCTGGCGATTGGATTGCTCGTGATCCTGTTGACCTGGGCGCTCGCCTGGCTGGCCGGCGGCAGTAGCCACAGGCTGGTGGGTCGGCAGGCGCGATTATCACTGCTACGGCTGGTCGAGCGACTGGTCACATTGGGCATATGGATGCTGGGCCTGTTGCTGGCCGCCATGGTCGTGTTTCCGGGGCTGTCTCCGGCCAAGGCACTGGGTGGCCTCGGGCTGCTTTCGGTCGCGGTCGGCTTTGCGTTCAAGGATGTGTTCGAGAACTTCTTTGCCGGCATGCTGATGTTATGGAGGTATCCGTTCGAGAGCGGCGATTTCATCGAGTGCGGGGATATTCTGGGCAAGGTGGAACAGATCAATATCCGCATGACCACGATCCGCAAAGTCAGCGGCGAATTGCTGTTGGTGCCCAACTCGGTACTGTTCAAGAACCCGACGCAGGTGCTGACCGACCGGCCGAGCCGGCGGGTGACGATCATGACCGGAGTCGCCTACGACGAGGATCTCGCCGCCGCGGTCGAGGTCATCGAGGCGGCCGTGCATAAGTGCGATACGGTGATGGCCGAGCTTCCGGTCCAGGTTTTCGCGCATGGATTTGGCGGCAGCAGCATGGATATCGAAGTGACCTGGTGGTGCGATCCCACGCCGCTGGGCGTGCGCCGATCGCGTAACGAGATCGTGATCGCGGTCAAGGCGGCCCTGGACGCGGCCGGTATCGAGATTCCCTATCCATACCGCACGCTCACGTTCAAGCAGCCGCTCGCGGTTGCCCACTCGGGCGGGCCACAGCAGGCGCCCGATAGCTGACACATTCAGACTTTCAAGGAGCTCCCATGACACAGAAATGGACCGTAGCCGATATGCCTGACCTTTCCGGCAAGACGGCAATCGTGACCGGCGCCAACAGCGGACTGGGTTTCGAAACCAGCAAGGCGTTGGCTGGCGCGGGTGCGAGCGTCATCATGGCCTGCCGGAACGAACAGAAGGCTCAGTCGGCGCTGGACGAGATTCGCCGTGCGCACGGGCAGGCGGAAGTGGAGACCATGACGCTCGATCTGGCCGATCTGGATTCGGTGCGCACATTCGCCGCTGCAGCGAGCCAGCGGTGTGCCACGCTCGATCTTTTGATCAATAATGCGGGGGTGATGGCGCTGCCCGAGCGGCGGACCGCGGACGGGTTCGAGATGCAGTTCGGCACCAACCACCTCGGGCATTTTGCGCTGACCGGCCTGTTGTTCGATCGGCTCAAGGCCACCCCGCGGGCGCGGGTCGTCACCGAAAGCAGTCTGGCCCACCGTATGGGCAAGATCCGTTTTCACGATCTGCAGTGGGAACGCAATTACAGCAAGTGGCCGGCTTATGGTCAGAGCAAGCTGGCCAATCTGATGTTCGCGCTGGAACTCGACCGCCGGGTGCGCGCCGCAGACATCGATCTGCTCAGCCTGTCGGCGCACCCCGGTTTCTCTGCGACCCATCTGCAATTCGCCGGGCCGGAAATGTCCGGCTCGAAGCTGGCCACGCTGGGGATGAAGGCATCGAATGCGCTGTTCGCGCAATCGCAGGCCCACGGCGCGCTGCCCGCGTTGTATGCAGCGACCTCCGATGCCGTAAGTGGCGGCGACTACATTGGTCCGGGCGGATTCCAGGAGTTGCAGGGCGCCCCGGCCAAGGCCGTGGCCAACAGCCGTGCCCGCGATACCGAAGTGGCCCGCAAGCTCTGGGCGGTCTCGGAAGAATTGACGGGCGTGAGCTACGGCTGAACGCTGTCGTGCACGATCAGCGTAATGCGCGGCTCGCAGGGGCTGTACGCGTGGCGTTCATTCGGCGACCTGTTTCAGGCACCGGGTAAAACTCGCCAGATTCGCAGCAGGCAGGGCGCAGCCGGAATTCGCAGCGTCAGATACCCGGCTGCTTCATCCCTGCCTGACTCCGCTGCTCAGTGGAGCGCCCAGGGGTTGAATACAGGCCGACCCCGGCGACCATGCTTGCTCGAACGCTCCCCGGTATAGGCGGCTAAGCTTCGCGCATTATCAAGACGCGATTTCACAGGCGCCGTAGCTGGATCGGCAGGCGATCCTTGGGAACCGGCAGCGAGGTATAGTCCTGACGCATGACATAACCGTCCGGCACCTGCCAGCTGAAGTCCAGCAGCATGCGATGCAGAATCGCCTTGACCTCCATCTCGCCGAAGTGCAGGCCGATGCACTTATGGGCGCCGCCACCGAACGGTACGAATTGATAGGGATGGCCCTTGTGCTCGCTGCGTGGCGCGGCGAAACGCTTGGGGTCGAACACGTCGGGCGCGCTCCAGTATGCCGCCATTCGGTGTGTATGGCAGGGGATGATCTGCACGAACTGGCCGGCCGGAATCCGAAAGCCGCCGAACTCTGTTTCGCGGGTGGTGCGGCGCGGCAGTCCCGGCACCGGCGGTGTCAGGCGCAGCGCCTCCTGCATGACGAGATCCATGCTTTCGAGCTGGCCGAGGGCATCGCGATCCGGCAGGTCGCGCCCCAGATCCCGGCTTTCGGCCCGGAGCTGCGCCTGCCATTCTGGTTCCCGGGACAAGTGATAGACCATGTTGGACAGGGTGATGGTGCTGGTGTCGTGCGCCGCCATCAGCAGGAAAATCATGTGGTTGATCACATCGGCGTCGTCGAGACGTTCGCCGTCCTCGCTTTCGGCGGCCGCCATGCGGGCGAATAGATCTTCACCCCCGGCGGCTCTCTTGGTGGGTAGACGGCGCTCGAAGAAGCGTTCCAGCACCCGCCGGCTGCGTTGGCCCCGGTACCAGCGGCCGCCCGGAATGCCGACGCGCAAAAGACTGGTGGGCGCGCGCACGGTATCGAAAAAAGCCTGATTGAGCCGGTCGGCGTCGGCTCCGGGCGGCTCGCCCACGAACACCCGCGCGGCCAGATCCAGTGTGAGCTGCTTGAAATGATTGAAGGCAAGGAATCCATCGCCCGCCGGCCAGTTATCCAAGCCTTGCTGAATATGCGGCTGCAACTGCTGCAGATAGGATTCCATTGCCTCGCGCTTGAAGGCGACCTGCATGATCCGTCGGTGCATCTTGTGCTCGTCGAAGTCGAGCAGCATCAGACCGCGATGGAAGAAATCCGAAAGAAAGTACTCCCAGGCGCCGCTGGCGAACAGGTCCCCGCGATTCTGCAGCACGAACTGGTTGGCATCCGGCCCGAGCAGGGTCACGAAGCGCTTGCCGAACGCCGACATCCAGGACACATCGCCATATCGCTGGCGGCGGGCGTTGGCCACGGCGATGGGGTCGCGCATGACCTGAAGGCTGTACCCCAGTAGCGGCCAGCCCGCGTCGCCGGGGATATTGCTCGAGACCGCGTCGCTGGCAATGGCCATGGGCTAACCACCCTAACCGTCTGGTCAATTTACAGAGCAACCTAGCATAAACAGAAATTGCCGCGTAGCGACGTCCTGTGCGGTGTCATGAAAAAGGCCCGAACCGCTGGCGCGATCCGGGCCGGTTTGTCGTCCGCTTTAGCCGTTACGGGCTATCGGTTTGTCCCTCGATGGTTTCGGTGACCAGATTGTTGTCGGCCTCGATATCGGCATCCGAATACAGCAGGTCGCGGTAATCCTTGGCCGAGTACCGTTGATCCTGATCGGCAAAGTGATCCGAAGAGGAATCGTCCGACTGGCTGTAGCTGACCAGGCCGAAGCCCTGAGGGCCGTCGTCGGTAAAGCTCAGCCCGAAGTGCCAGCTGGTGCCGTAGGCAATACGCCAGCCCTCGCCGTCGGTAGCCGACAGATCACCCGTGTTCGGAATCGTGTCTGCCGGCGCCACACGGGGATACCGTGTGCCATCGTCGACCGCGCTGGTATCCGGGCGCACGATGTTGAAGCCGCCCTCTAGGTTCTGGTTGCCGTGCCAGGCGATCGGGGCGCCCGCGGGCGCGGTCTGGGCCGGCACGCCGGGGAAGTCGGCGGGCGGTACACCGGCCGACTGCTGCTGCTGTTGGACGTCGCCAAGACGTGCATCGTAGGCGATGTTGACCTGATCGAGGGCGTTCAGCCCCCGGGCCAGTGCCTGCAGCATTGGATCCTGCGACACATCCTGCGTCGCCGCCCTGGGCGTGCTCGGTGTGGTCGCTGGATTGTCGGCATCAAAGGCGACCGTGAACTCACCCGGGAACGACGGACTGTAATTGCTGATGAAGACGCGGAAGACATGGGCGCTGGTGCTGTCGATATCGTAGACACCGTCCCAGTTGTCCAGTGCGCTGCAGCCGTTGGCTACCGAGCGGCTGTTGCCGTCGCCGGCGTCGATCTCCGTATCGCCAGCGGTCTCGCAGCGGGTAAGCAGGTCATCGAGCAGTGTCTCGGCGTAGTAGGCGCGGTTGGAGTACAGCGCGTTTATGATCTCCTCGCCGGTGAATTGGCCGTCTTCGCCCGCCGGCTTGACGCTCGACAGGCCGGAGTCGGCCGGGTTGTCCAGCATGCGCAGACCCATGCGGGTGCGCGGACTCAGGATGCTCTCGGACGGCCCGAAAAGCGGCGAGAAACCGCTGAGTGGCGCATCCGGGTTGGCCGCCCAGTAGCTGTCGTTGGAGTTTTGCACGTAGTCTCTGCGTTCCAGCTTTGGCAGGCCGTCGTAGGCCACGCGGCCGTTGCAGCGACCTTCGACCCAGTCATCGCGCGAGGTGCTGCCATCTAGCAGAGTCACGCCGGCATTGGCGAGCCCGGCAACCACCGGATTCGATGTGACGCGATCGGCAAAGGCCGAGAGCGCCGCGGGTGACAGATTGGGTACGGCGGTGCCGTCGATATAGAACGCCTGACCGCTGGCGTCCGTATACATGGTGTTGACCCAGAGCACGTTGCCGCAACTTTCGAACGGTTGCTTGAACTGCGCCAGATTCTGCGCCCGGCCCATCGCCAGCCATTGGTCGACGACCTGGCGGGCGCTATCGGTGTTGGCGTCGCGGTAAGTGAACGCGCTCTTTTCGCCGGCGAAGCTGTCGCCCCAGGCCGGCAAATTCGGGTTGACCAGGTTGGCCGCGATCATCGGGCCCTGATCGGAATAGTAGAAGGTCTTTTCCAGCGTCGCCGGTGTGGGCGTGCCGTTGGCGACATCGACCGTGAACGTGCGTTCGGTGATCGACTTCTCCTCGCCGTCCTTGATATAGGTGAGGTTGTCGCCCTCGGCGAGTTGCAGCTGGTAGAACGTGAAATGCTGGGCGGTGGAGACCGTATGGGTCCAGGCCACGTTTTCGTTGAAGCCGATCAGTGGAATCACGACCCCGATGAGACCGGCGCCATTGACGTTGTAGACACCGGGTACCGTGATCTGGCTCTGGTAGAGACGGCGATTACCGGTGTAGGGAAAGTGCGGATTGGCCAGCAGTGCGCCCTTGCCGTTTTCGGTCATTTCGCTGCCGATGCCCCAGCCGTTGCTGGCCATGCCGCGATCGTTGAAATCGGTTTTCAGGCCGAGATCGGCTGGTGTCGCGTTGCGCGCAAAGGTCGTGACGCCGGTTCTTTCCACTCCATCGGCACTGGCGTTCTGTGCGGACATGGCCGGCGTGGGCGCCGGGTTGGCGCCGGGCGGTGCAGCGAAGAACGTCGGCCCGCCGGTGAAGTTGTCGCCACTGGCATAGAGCGCGATCAGCTGGTAATAGGCGTAGACATCCTCCGGGGTGATGCTAACCACAGGCGAGCGGCCGGGCAGACCCGACGGCGGCGGTGCGCACTTGCCGGGCAGATCCTCGGACGCGGTTTCATCGACATACTTGTTGTAGCCGGCCGCGAAACCACGCAGCATCGCCTGCGATATGTCCGAGAGCTGGCCGAACTGGGCTTCGGCCTTTTCATGCAGGCGCAGCGCCTTGTAACTGAAGTCGGTGACCACGTTGATGCCGACCGGTACCGAAGGCGAGACATCCGGACCGGGGCCGTAGAAGGCAGCACGTTCGCCGCGCGCTCGCAGGATGGAATCCGCGATGAGGCAGACATTGTCGCGTGCCTGGGCATAACCGGAGCCAAAACCGGCGGACTCCAGGTTGTCGGCGCGGATATGCGGGACGCCGCCGGTCGTGGTCCGGATGGTGGCCTGCAGCTGGCCGTCCGGGGCATTGATCTGGCTATCGGTCAGCTCCCCGGAGCCGCCGCCCGATCCGTTGTTGTCATTATCGGCGTCTATGCTGTCGCTGCCGTCCGATGAACAGCCGGTGGCGGCCGCGCCTATAATCAGTGCCAGCCCGAAGGCCGCAAGCGGCCGCTTCCAATCGATAAAAACCATGGTGTAACTCCCCCAGTGTGCTGTCACGTCAACCGTACAGATGAAAGTGCTTGTCTCGCTATCGGCCGGGTCCGGGTATTCCTTGAGCTTTGCCGCTGAAGTTTCGCGTATTGGGTTAAGCTGATGACAACAGCTGAATGCATCCATTGACCGCTGTGGACGCTATATTAGGGGTATGAGTATGCGATGGTTGATCATTGCCGTGTTCTGCGCCCTGGTGACTGCTTGCGCCAGCGGTCCGGCTTATCGGCCTGCGGCCGAGCCGGACGACTACGGCTATCGTGATACGCAGCTCACCAGCGATCGTTTCCGGGTGAGTTTTGCCGGCGATTACGGCACGGCGCGCGAGACGGTGGAGAATTTCGCCTTGTTCCGTGCAGCCGATGTTGCGTTGGCGCATGACCAAGCGACATTCCGGATCACCTCGCGCGAGAGCTCGCCGGTCACCAGCAATGGTGGCGGGCCGTCGACGAGCATCGGTTACGGCTTCGGCTACCCGTACTGGGGTACGGGTGTCGGTTATTCCACCGGTGGCGTCAGTCGCACCCGCTACGAAGCGGTCGTGGAAATCCAGCTTGGCGCCGAGGTGCCCGACGCGGGTCCGGATGTATACAACGCGATCGAGATCAAGCGCAATCTTTCGGCTTCGGTGGCAACCGCGCGGGAGTAGCCGCTCACACAGCCATCGTGCCCAGATGGTAGACGGCCATCATGGCGCCCACCAGGACACCGCAGGCAGCCAGAATCAGTGTCGTATTTACGGCGTATTTAAGGGTCTTGTAGCGACGCCGGTTGGTCTGCTTCAGGGCTTTCGTCCGTGCCAGGATCGGCGAGACGCGGGCGAATATGCTATTGGCCAGCCCACGTTGATCGCCTTCCACGTTGGGCACCACCGTCAGGCGCATCAGCCGCTTGTACAGACCGTTCACGAGAGGCCCGAGTACCCGCGTCGGCCGAGCCACATCGCACATCAGGATCACGCGATCCTCGTCGGCATCGTTGTGCGCATAGTGCTGGTACGTTTCGTCGAACAGCAGCGCCTGGCCGTCACGCCATGAGTAATCGGTACCGTCGATATTGATGTAACAGGCATTGTCGTTCGGCGTCGCCAACCCGAGGTGATAGCGCAGCGAACAGGCAACGGGATCGGCGTGCGGGGTCAGCTTGGAGCCTGCCGGCAGGATCGACAACATCGCGCCGTTGACCGCGGGCACGCTGTTCAACAGTCGCACAGTCTCCGGGCATCGGGCCTGTGCCGAGTGATGGGTCGTGCCGTACCAGGTCAGGTAGAACTTGCTCCAGCCGTATTTGTGGAACGTCCGGAAGCCGATGTCGTAATAGGCGTTCGACTCCGGGTTGCTCGTTTGCTCGAACAGGCCCTCGCGGTACAGGCCCAGTGCCTCCTCGCGGATCGTCTGCCAGTTGTCGCGGATCACATCGAGTTCGCCGAAGCGATCCAGATCCATGATCGGTTGCCGCGCGCGGCGCTGTGTGAACAGGTACAGCAGGCAATTAAGCGGGGTGAACATCGGCCAGCCCTTGCGCAGATACTGCCCGAAACTTTCGTAGCGAACCTCGCCACGGAATCGGTAGACATAGAGCATCGAGCCGGCGATGAACGCGACCAGCGTCAGAACCGTCAGGGTCAGGGGCATGATGTGGGCCTTGTTCAGCAAAATGGGAACGAACCCGCGTATTCGGGGCCGTTCTTCTTATGGTTGTGCGACGTGACCACAGCCGCCCCGTGGCAGACAGCGCCAGACGAGAGATCGTTCCGTTATCGAGCAACCTGTCATGACGGAACGGTTGCGGTTCTTCGTTATCGGCCGCGCCGTCGGCGGACTTGAACGGCCCGGTCGCGGCCGCGAACGCAAAGGGTTGCGGGTGTCGGTTATTCCGCCACTGCGTGTCCGGAGGTTCAGCGTAGATGAAAGCGGATCGGCACCGTCAGCGCCAGTCGCTGCATGTCGACACTGTCGGGCAGCGCCGGCATCGGATTGGCGTCCCGGATCATTTTTTTCACGGCCTCGTCGAGCAGCTTGTGGCCCGAGCTCTGGCGGATCTCCCAGCGCAGCACTTGCCCGTCCCGGTCCATGACGAAATACAGGACAGCTGTACCTTCCTGGCGGAGCCGGCGCGCGCGACGCGGGTAGTCCTTGTGCTGCGCCAGCCAGGCACTGAGCTTGCCGCGATAGTCCGGTGGCGTATCCGAAACACTGCCGGGCGATTGCGGCTGCGCCGCGGTCGCGGTTTGGGTCGTCGCGGCCGGCGCCGTCTGTGTCTTGTCGGATGACGGCGTATCTGCGCTGGGCGGCGCTGCCTGCTGGCGCTGTGGCTCGGGCTCCGGCTCCGGCTCCGGCTCTGGCTCTGGCTCTGGTTCTGGTTCTGGTTCTGGTTCTGGTTCTGGTTCTGGTTCCGGTTCGGGTTCGGGTTCGGGTTCGGGTTCGGGTTCGGGTTCGGGTTCGGGCACCGGCGTCGGCTTGGGTTCCGGTTTCGGGGTAGGCTCTGGCTTAGGCTCCGGTGTTGGTTCTGGCTTTGATTCTGGCTTGGATCGAGGCTCGGGCGGCGTCTCGGTTTCCGGCGCCTGTTCCGCGGCGGTCTGTTCCGATTCGGACGCGTTTTGTGTTTGCGCCAGGGCGATGCGCACGCCCTGTTGCGGTGGCTTGGCCGCGACGGGCTCGGGTGCCAGCTGCACCCGGAGCAGCAATGCCGTGTGGGCCGCGAGCGCCAGCGTCAGTACGACCAGCCAATGTCGCCATCCGATATGGGTCATGGTTCGCGGTGTCGTGTCAGCAGGTCGATCTCGACGATGCCGGCACGCCGCAAGGTGGTGAACAGTGCGGTCAGTTCGGCCGATTTCAGTTGCCCGTCGGCCCGCACCTGTAGTGGCGTGTCCTGCGGCCAGTCCGCCAATGCCTCGGTCAGCGCCGTGTTGGTTGTATTATTGTCGTTGGCACGGCCGAAGGTCTCGCCGCCGAATGCGATGCGGCCGTCAGCGGCGACCGCCAGAACCTGGTTATCGAGTTGTGCGGGATTTCCGGTTTCGTGGGTATCCGGAGGCGTCAGTTCGAACGGTGGGCTCTTCGCGAGCACGCCAGCCAGCATGAAGAAGATCAATAACAGAAAGACGATATTGATCAGCGGCAGAATGTTTTCTTCCGTGGAACGCGGGCGTTTGGGTGGCGGCAGGATCATGGTGTGCCTCCGGTGGCCAGCGATAGCGGCTCGACCCCGGCGCCGGAGAGGCTATCCAGCGTATCCACGGTGATGGCCAGAGGCGTGTCGTCTGCCGGTTGCACGATCACGGCGGAAATCTCGCCGCTGCGGCGGGCCGCGGCCAGTTGTTGCGCCAATGCTGCGGGTGCAACCGCGTTCTCCTGGTAGCGCAGGGTGCCGTCGGCGGCAACCCGGACGACGGCGGGCGGCTGTTCGCTGTCGGCCGCGCTGCTGGTGCCCGTGGCCAGCGTGATCGGCCGCCAGTCGGTGAAGCTGGTCGCGAGCATGAAGAAGACCAGCAGGATGAACACCACATCGATCAGCGGCGTCAGGCTGATCGTGTGCCGCCGGCGCTTGAGTGTCTCGATATGCACCGCGCAGTTCTAATGGGCGGGTGCTGTCCGCCGGGGCGTATGTGCGCGGGCGTTGTGGTCGTGATCAGCCGTGCCAGTGGCGCCTGGCTCATCTTCGCGCGTCTGCGCGAACACCGCCTCCTGGCGGGTGAAGAACCGGGTCAACGCGTCCTGCATGTCTTCGTGCAGGCGCTCGACGATACGCTCGAACCAGTTGAGTGCGGCGACCGTGGGAATGGCGACTACGAGGCCGACTGCTGTGGTCAGCAGCGCTTCCCATATGCCGTTGGACAGAATCGCCGGATTGACCTGGTTGCCGGCATCCGCGAGTTGCTGGAACGCCGTGATCATGCCCATGACCGTCCCCAGAAGACCCAGCAGGGGCGCCAGTGCGCCGATGACTTCCAGTGGCCGGAAGTAACTGCGCAGCCGGGACAGATGACGCGCGCCGACCCGCGCGGCTTCCTCTCGTACCACGGCCGTATCGGCACCGGCACGCGAACCGCGCATGGCCACGGCCAGCGCATCCGCAATTGGGTTGCGCTCGTCGGCGAGCGCGCTGATGGCCTGGTCGTGCGCCCCCGACTGCCATTGTGAAAGCGCCGGCTCGATGAAGCGGCGGCGGTAGACGCGCGCGCTGGCGTACTGCCAGACCTTGAGCAGCGCGATCGCCAGACCGAAGACCGACATGAGTCCCAGAACGGCCACCACCGGGCCGCCCAGGCGCAGTAGTTCGAGTAGTCCGCCGAGATCGATCATGGTTTTGCGCTTTCGGTTGTCATGGCAACGTTCCTGACGAAGAAAACAGGGTCGGTTGGCGACCGTGCCGGTCGCACAGTATGCGCCAATAGGCCTCCAGATGCGAACGATTATTATTAACTGCTTGCGGGATTGCCTCCAGGTCAGGACGGCCGCCGGCGGGTTGTCCGCTGCGTAATGCCCTGCGGGCGTCATGCACCTTTTGTCGTATGCAGTGATGCGGCTGTTTTGCGTATGCTGAGCAAAAGCGCTTTTTCATGCGAGGAGAACCCATGGCCGACAACAACATCGAATCCGTACTCAAGGAAGACCGCCTGTTCGAGCCGCCGCAGGCGTTCGTCGACAACGCCAGTCTCAAACCCGCCGATGTCGAAGCGCTGCGGGAGGCCGCCGCGGCCGACCACGAAGGGTTCTGGGCGCAGCAGGCCCGTGAGCGAATCGACTGGCACAAGCCGTTTTCGCAAGTTCTGGATGACTCAGACGCCCCGTTCTTCAAATGGTTCGCCGATGGCGAACTCAATGTCTCGTATAACTGTCTCGACCGGCATCTGGAGACCAGGGGCGACAAGACAGCCATCATCTTCGAAGGCGACGATGGCGAGGTCGAGCACATCAGTTACAAGGATCTGCACGCGCGCGTGTGCCGGTTCGCCAATGCGCTGAAGGCGAACGGGCTGGAAAAGGGCGATCGCGCGGTCATCTATATGCCCAATATCCCGCAGGCGGCCGTGTGCATGCTGGCCTGTGCGCGTATCGGCGCGATCCACTCGGTGGTGTTCGGTGGTTTTTCGGCGCCGTCGCTCCGCGACCGGATCGACGATGCCGGGGCCAAGATGCTGATCACTGCGGACGGCAATTACCGTGGCGCCAAGCTGATCCCGCTCAAGGACACCAGTGACAAGGCTCTGTCGGAAGGCTGCGAATCGATCGAGACGGTCATCGTCTACCAGCGCGCCGGGACCGACGTGAACATGCAGGAAGGGCGGGATATCTGGTGGCACGACGCCGTCGATGGCCAATCCGACACCTGCGAGCCGGAATGGGTGAATGCCGAGCATCCGCTGTATATTCTTTATACCTCCGGTTCCACCGGCAGGCCCAAGGGCATCCAGCATTCCACCGGCGGCTATCTGCTGGGCGCGATCTGCACCAGCCGCTGGGTATTCGATCTCGGCGACCACGATGTCTTCTGGTGCACCGCCGACGTCGGCTGGGTTACCGGCCACACGTATATCGTCTACGGTCCCACGGCCTGCGGCGCCACCCAGGTGATGTTCGAGGGCGTGCCGACCTATCCGGAACCCGATCGGTTCTGGAAGATGGTCGACGACCACAAGGTGACCATCTTCTATACCGCGCCCACCGCGATCCGCGCGTTGATGAAGCAGGGCGACGAATACCCGCAGCGGCATTCGCTGGACAGCCTGCGCATCCTGGGTACGGTTGGCGAGCCGATCAATCCGGAAGCCTGGATGTGGTATCGCGAGGTCATCGGCCACGACCGCTGCCCGATCGTGGATACCTGGTGGCAGACCGAGACCGGCGCCCACATGATCACGCCGATCCCATCGTCCACGCCGACCAAGCCCGGCTCGGTCACCCACGCGTTGCCCGGTATTCAGGCCGATATCCTCGATGAATCCGGCAATCGGGTCGCCGATGCCAACGCCGGTGGCGTGCTGGTCGTCACCAAGCCCTGGCCGTACATGCTGCGCACGATCTGGGGCGACGACGAGCGCTACCGCGAAACCTACTTCGGCATGTTCGACGCGCATACCTATGTCGCGGGCGATTCGGCGCAGCGTGACGAGCACGGCAATTTCCGCATCCTCGGGCGTATCGACGACGTGGTGAACATCTCTGGCCATCGCCTGGGCACGATGGAGGTCGAGTCGGCACTGGTCGCGCACGACGCCGTCGCCGAAGCCGCCGTGGCCAGTCGCCCGCACGAGATCAAGGGCGAGGGCATCGTCGCGTTCGTCATCCTCAAGGGCGACAATGGTGACGAGCAGCTTGCCAACGAGCTGCGCGACTGGGTGGCCGAGCAGCTCGGCTCGATCGCCAAACCCGAGGAGATCCGCTTCACCGATGGTCTGCCCAAGACCCGCTCCGGCAAGATCATGCGGCGGTTGTTGCGTACCGTCGCGCGCGGTGAAGAAGTGACCCAGGACGTGTCCACGCTGGAAAACCCGCAGATTCTCGATCAGCTGAAAGCCACGGGCAGCTAGATCAGGGCGGAGCTGGGTCGGTTGGCGCTAGTCTGACGCTGGCCGGCCCGGCCTTTTCCGTCTGCCGCCAGACACTGCAGTGCCGAGCCTCGGCCTGTTCTGCAGGCTTCAGATTGTAGTTTTTCACGGGCGGGTGTGGTGCGCACGTACGTAACACCCGGTGGCTGTGGTCGATCCCCCTGTTGTTGAATGATTTTTGTTGTGCCGCACCATGACGACCAGTGTTTTCCCTATAATCGGCGCTTTGTACAGTCGGGTCGCGCCGGCTGAGTCGGATTCAACGGGGATGTCTTGTGCAGGAAAATATCGTTATCGCGGCCGCCGGCCGTACCGCCATCGGCCGCTTCGGCGGCACGCTAGCCGGCATATCCGCCCCCGATCTGGGCGCGCATACGATCCGCTCGCTTCTGGCAAAGCACGGCATTGCGCCGGACGCCGTCGATGAAGTGATCATGGGGCAGGTGCTGACCGCCGGTTCGGGCCAGAATCCGGCGCGCCAGGCCTCGATCAAGGCCGGCCTGCCCGACAGCGTGCCCGCGCTGACCATCAACAAGGTCTGTGGCAGCGGCTTGAAAGCCGTGATGATGGCCGCGCAGTCGGTCGCGCTCGGCGACGCCGAGCTCGTCGTCGCGGGCGGCCAGGAAAACATGAGCGCGGCACCGCATGTGTTACCCAATTCGCGCACCGGCAAGCGCATGGGCGACTGGAAACTCATCGACAGCATGATTACCGATGGCCTGTGGGATGCCTTCAATGGCTATCACATGGGCCAGACGGCCGAGAATGTGGCCGAGAAATACCGGATATCGCGCGAAGAGCAGGATGCATTTGCCGCCCGCTCGCAGCAGCGCGCCGGAGAAGCGCTCAAGCATGGCCGCTTCGAGGACGAGATTCTGCCGATCGATGTGCCGCAGAAAAAAGGCGACGCCATCAGCTTTACCCGTGACGAGGGCCCGCGTGCCGGCATGACCGCCGAAGGTCTGTCACAGCTCGGCTCTGCATTTGCCCGGGACGGCAGTGTGACCGCGGGCAACGCCTCGACACTCAACGACGGTGCGGCCGCGGTTGTGGTCACCACAGCGGATAAATGCGCCGAGCTGGGGCTGACGCCGCTGGCCACGATCGCCGGCTACGCCAACGCCGGGGTCGATCCGGCGCTGATGGGCGTCGGCCCGGTGCCCGCGACCCAGCGGTGCCTCAAGCGCGTCGGCTGGGAGGTCGCGGATCTCGATCTGGTGGAAGCCAACGAAGCCTTTGCCGCGCAGTCGATCGCCGTGCAACGCCAGTTGGACTGGGACATGGACCGCGTGAACGTCAACGGCGGCGCGATTGCTCTGGGGCATCCGATCGGCGCCTCGGGCTGCCGTATTCTGGTCACGCTGCTCCACGAGATGGGCAAGCGCGATGCGCACAAGGGTCTGGCGACCCTGTGCATCGGCGGTGGCCAGGGCGTGGCGTTGGCGGTCAGCCGGTAATCTACAGAACAGCCGTGCGCCGGCGTACCCGAACCGCCGGCGTGCGCTGCCTTTTCGTAACCCCTATGAGCTGGCCGGCAGAGCGCATCCATCGGGCGGCGCCGGCAGTATCGGTAATCATGGCGCGCATGCGAGACGATTGCGCTGCGCGTTATTTTTCCGGTAAAACAACAGTAACCGCGTCAATGTATGTTCAGGTGACCGTACAGGAGTAACGAGCGCGGCGTTCGTGGAGGGTGCGTTTCGTGACAGTGATTCCCCGCATACTCAAGCTCGATGTCGGTGGCCTGCCCGTGGAGTGGGTCGACTGGCGCGAAGCGGTGAGTCTGTACTTCACCGAAAAGATCGCCTGGGAAGCCGGCAGCGAGAAGATACGCCTGCGCGGCGGTCGCTCGCGTGAAACCGGTATTCGCAGTGAGATGGCCATCGACTCGATCATCGCCGTGCGTGACCGGTCGCACCGTTTCGCCCGCAACCTGGTGCCGACGTTGACCCGGCGCGAGCTGTTCCACCGCGATGGCGGCCTGTGTCTGTATTGCGGCACGCGCTTGACCTTCGGTCACATGCAGATCGAACACGTCAAGCCGCGCTCCAGGGGCGGTGTGCACGAGTGGACCAACGTGGTCTCGACCTGCGAGGCGTGCAACCGCTTCAAGGACGATCGCACGCCGGAACAGGCGGGCATGAAGCTGCTGGCGCTGCCCTACGAACCCAATCTCGCCGAATGGCTCATCCTGGCCAATCGCCGGATTCTGGCCGACCAGCAGAGTTTTCTGGAACGGCTGGCACCAAGACGCCAGCGTTTTCAGGCCTGATCGGAGCCGTTCGAATCAACCCCCGGCAGCGCCGAATACCTTCTTGAGCAGGTCGGTGCCGCGCGCGGCCGGATTCTCGCGAATCTGTTGTTCCTGCTGGCCGATCACGGCGAACAGTCCGTCGAGCGCTTCGCGGGTGACGTAGTCGTCGACGTCGAGATTAAGCCCCGGCACGAACGACAACATCGGCTTGGCCTTGCTGGTGAGTGCTTCGTAACTGGATATCGCATTCGATTGTGCGGTCGTGCGTTCGATGATCGGCTGGAATTTCGCAGCCAGCGCCTCGCCGGTATGGTCGCGCAGGTATTCGGTGGCAGCGGTATCCGAACCCTGAAGTATGTCGTAGCCGTCGCGCACGCTCATGTCGTTGATCGCCTCGCGCACGATCGGGCCGGCCTCGGCGGTGGCCTGCTCGGCGGCACGGTTCATGCTCAGTTGCAGCGAATCCATCTGCTCGCCATAGCCGGCGCCGCGCAGCATGCCGGCGGCATTGTTCATCCAGCCGGGTAGCGGAATGCGGCGCGCGTTGTTACCCCAGAAGCCGTCGTTCTGACCGAGCTGGGTGACGGCCGCTGACGCGCCGTCGGCCAACGCGGATTTTAGCCCGGCCACGACTTCGGATTCCGGCAATTGTCGGGCCGCGGCGTTGCCGTTGCCGCTGTCCATGTTGCCCATGAAGTCCTTGACCCGATCGCCCAGGCTCTGGGCGCTGGCGCCGGATACGGCAACCAGCATGCCGGTGGACATCAGCCCGATCAGTAAACGTCGCATAAGCCGTCGTCCTTGTTGAAAACTTGCCGAGCCATCATACCGGCCCGACTCCACGATGTAAGAGTGGTAAACGCGATAAATGTTCCCGGGAGCGAATCGGCGCGATCGCGGCCCGTTGCCCCGGACGGCCGGGCGGGCCAGAATGCGGTGTCATGGAGATCGAACCGGGCAGCTTGACGGCCGGCATCCTCGCCGGCGGCGCCGGCCGCCGGCTCGGCGGCGTCGACAAGGGCTGGTACGAGATCGGCGGGCAGCCACTGATCGAGCGTACGCTCGCGCGGGTCACGCCGCAGTGCTCGCGCGTGGTCATCAGCGCCAATCGTTCGCTGGCCCGTTACCGGGCGCTGGGTTATACCGTGCACGTCGACGACAGCGACCACGCCGCCGGGCCGCTCACTGGCATTGCCACGGTTCTGCGTGCGGCGGTCACGCCCTATGTGTTGACCGTGCCGGTGGATACGCCCTTGTTGCCGGCCGATCTGGTGGCGTGGCTGTCCGCGGCGATACGTGCCGACACACAGCTGGCCGTGGCCTGTGGTGGCGATCGCATCCATGCCCTGCACGCCCTGATGCGGCGCGACGTGCTCGACGACCTCGAGGCGGCCCTGTTTGCCGGTACCCGCGCGGTTCGCGATTGGCAGGCCGGGCTCAAGCAGGTCAGGGTGGATTGGCCCGATTCCGAGTGCTTTGCCAATATCAACAGTGTCGAAGACGCCGAGGCGCTGGCGTCTCGTCTATGAGCTTGTCCAGGAGCACTCGCGCGCCGAGATACCGTATTCCATACAAGAGTCCGATTGATGCCCGAGCCTTCCCAGACGCCCGCGTCGCAGCCGACGCCGGATAATCGCCCCATGCCTTTGGCGCAGGCGCGCGCGCGCATCGTCGATGCGATCGTGCCGATCACGCGCACCCAGCGTCTGCCGTTGGCCGAGGCGTTGCATCGGGTTCTGGCCCGGACGGTGACCGCCTGTATCGATGTGCCGGGTTCCGCGAACTCGTCAATGGATGGTTTCGGTTTCGCGGCCCGAGATGCGTCGGCCGACGGCGTGCGGCTGCGCCTCGCCGGCGAGAGTTTCGCCGGACACCCGTTCGACGGTGGACTACAGGCCGGCGAGTGCGTGCGCATCATGACCGGCGCCGTGGTTCCAGCCGGCGTGGATACCGTGGTCATGCAGGAAAACACCCGTGACGAGGGCGAATCCGTGATCATTTCGCAGGTGCCGGAAAAAGGCAGCAATATCCGCCCCGCCGGCGAGGACATTGCACGTGGCCAGATCGTGATGGCTGCCGGGCAGTACCTGCGGCCCGCGGATATCGCGGTTCTGGCTTCCATCGGCATCGCCGAAGTCACGGTTCATGAACGGCCGCGCGTCGCGTTCTTCTCCACCGGCGATGAGTTGCGACCGGTCGATGGACCGATCGCGCCCGGCGAAATCTACGACAGCAACCGTCACGGGTTGGCCGCCCTGTTGGCCGATCTGGGTATGGAAGGGATCGACCTGGGTATCGTGGGGGACTCGCGCGAGGCGCTGGAAGCGGCGTTTGCGCAGGCAGCAAGTGCCGATGCCGTTGTGACAAGTGGTGGCGTATCGGTGGGCGCCGCAGACTTTGTGCTCGACGTGCTGGCGCAGCACGGGACGGTCGATTTCTGGCGGGTGGCGATCAAACCGGGCAAGCCGCTGGCATTCGGCAGACTCGGCGATGCGCGTTTTTTCGGGTTGCCGGGCAATCCGGTATCCACGGCGGTGACGTTCCTGCAACTTGTGCGGCCGGCGCTGGTGCGGTTGGCTGGCGGGACGCCGGCCCACCCGACCCGTTTCAAGCTGCCCACCCGGACCGAACTGGACAAGCGGCCGGGACGCGAGAACTTTCTGCGGGCCCGGCTGGATTTCAGTGGCGATACCCCGAGCGTGCATGCGATCGATCACCAGGGCTCGGGCGTGATGCGTTCGATGAGTGCCGCGGACTGTTTCATCGTCCTGCCGGCGGCCAGCGAGGCCGTAGCGGCCGGTGAGTACGTCACCGTCGAGCCGTTCGCACAGACGATTTGGGGACGGCCGCCCGACGACGCATGAGGCGCCGGCGGTTGCCAATCGGCCGAAAAGCACAGCGCTAAACTTTGGTCTAAGAGCCCTTGCGGCGGGTCTTGCCGGTGCTAGGGTTAAACCCGTTGCACACAATCGTTCTCGACGATGTCAAGGCAAGGGGAGAGTCATGGCCGGTTTCTTCGACAAGTCCAATACGGTCGCCAAGCCCGGGTACAACCGATGGATGGTGCCGCCCGCGGCATTATGCATCCATCTGTGCATCGGTCAGGTGTATGCGTTTTCCGTGTTCAAGATTCCGTTGACGCAGGTCATCGGCATCAGCGAATCGGCACCCGGGGATTGGAGCCAGCCGACGCTGGCATGGATCTTTTCGCTGGCGATTCTGGTGCTTGGACTGGCGGCGGCCTTCGGCGGCCATTGGCTGGAACGCGTCGGGCCGCGCAAGGCGATGGCGCTGGCGGCCTCCTGCTTCGGCGGCGGCTTCGTCATCTCGGCGTTCGGCGTCTGGACCCACCAGATATGGCTGATCTACTTCGGCTATGGCGTGGTCGGGGGTATCGGCCTGGGTATCGGGTATGTCTCGCCGGTGTCCACCCTGATCAAATGGTTTCCGGATCGCCCCGGTCTGGCGACCGGCATGGCGATCATGGGCTTCGGTGGCGGTGCCATGATCGGATCGCCGCTGGCGACTTCGCTCATGGGCTTTTTCGATGGGCCGAACAGCATCGGGGTGGGCGCCACTTTCATGGTCATGGGCGTCATCTATTTCCTGTTCATGATGCTCGGCGCGGTGATCGTGCGTATCCCGCGCGAGGGATGGCAGCCGGCCGGATTCGATCCCGAGGCGGCTGGGCGCAACAAGATGATCACGCGTAACCACGTGGATGTGGATCAGGCGATGAAAACGCCGCAGTTCTATCTCATCTGGATGGTGCTGTTCCTCAATGTGACCGCCGGTATCGCGCTGCTCGAACAGGCCTCGCCGATGGCTCAGGAAATGGTCGGGGTCAGTGCAGCCGCCGCCGGCGGCTTTGTCGGCGTCTTGTCGATCTTCAACATGGGCGGACGTTTCATCTGGGCCTCCATATCCGACTACATCGGGCGCAAGACGACCTATGCCGTTTTCTTCGTGCTGGGCATGGCCTTGTACTGGCTGGTGCCGAATGTGGCTGCCGCCGGCAATATTGTGCTGTTCGTGCTGGCGGCCTGCATCATCGTGAGCATGTACGGCGGCGGTTTTGCGACCGTTCCCGCCTATTTGCGGGATATCTTCGGCACCATGCACGTGGGCGCCATTCACGGCCGCCTGCTCACCGCTTGGTCGGCGGCCGGCGTGGTCGGGCCCGTATTGCTCAACCAGTTGCGCGAAGGCCGGATCGAGGCCGGCGTGGTGCCGGCCGACGCCTATACCAGCACGCTCTACATCATGATCGCGCTGTTGGCGGTTGGACTGGTGTGCAATCTGCTGGTGCGGCCGGTCGCCGAAAAACACCATTACGTGGGTGATGCCAACAAAGTGGCCTGAGCCGGCCGGAATCCCAAAGTACAGCACGAGTGAGCGCGTTATGAACGAACAAACCGCAACCACGACGCCGACCTGGCAGGTCGCAATGCTCTGGATCATGGTGGGCGTGCCGACGCTCTGGGGTTTCATCGAAACCCTGCAAGGGGCGCTGCGGCTGTTCACGGGCTAGCGAATCGGTCTTTGCAGCGTTTTTCGCGCCAGCGGCGGCGTCGACTTTGAACGGACACGTTGCCAGCGTGGCTGCCGAAGGCTTAACAAAAATTGTTTGACACGCGTTCCCTGTGGGGCGTAAGCAAAAGGTGATTGCCGGACCTTTGAGGAGGCATGTTGTGGATCAGGTAGCCGAGCCAGTGGAAATCAAGGTCGATGGTCGCGCGGTTCACGTCCGCCGCGGCAGCTTGTTACCCGATGCGTTGCAAGGCAGCGGGCTTTATCTGCCGCATCTGTGCTACCACCCGAGCCTGGGTCCGATACAGACCTGCGACGCCTGTTATGTCGAGGTCGACGGCAATCTGGTGCGTGGTTGCGGGGTGGCGGTCAAGCCCGGGCTGGAGGTCACGATCGACAGCGAGCGCGCCCGCGCCGCCCGCCACGAGGGCGTCGACCGCGTAGTAGCCAATCACGACCTCTACTGCTCGGTCTGCGACAACAACAATGGCAACTGCGAAGTGCACAACATCGTGCGCGACATGAAAGTGCCGGGACAGCATTACGAATATCGCGGCAAGCCCTACGACAAGGACTATTCCAACCCCTTTTATATCTACGACCCGGATCAGTGCATCCTGTGCGGACGTTGCGTGGAGGCCTGCCAGAACCTGCAGGTCAACGAGACGCTGTCGATCGACTGGGACCTGGATCGCCCGCGCGTGATCTGGGACGACGACGTCGCCATCGAGGATTCATCCTGTGTGTCTTGCGGCCATTGCGTCACGGTCTGCCCCTGTAACGCGCTTATGGAAAAAACAATGCTCGGCGCTGCAGGCCCCATGACCGGGCTGTCACCGCAGGTCGGGCGCTATAAAGAACTGGGTCGGGCCGCGATCGATCTGGTCAAGGCGGTCGAGCCGACCACCGGTTTTGCGCCGATCTTCGCCGTGTCCGAAGTTGACGCCGCCATGCGCGAGACCGAACTCAAGCGCACCAAGACGGTATGCACGTATTGCGGCGTCGGCTGCTCGTTCGAGATGTGGACCCGCGGGCGTGAACTGCTCAAGGTGCAGCCGCAGCCCGAGGCGCCGGCCAACGGCATTTCCACCTGCATCAAGGGCAAGTTCGGCTGGGGTCATATCAACAGCGAACACCGCCTGACCAAGCCGCTGATCCGCGAAAATGGCGCGTTCCGTGAAGCCGAATGGGGCGAAGCGTTTGGCCTGATCGCACAGCGTTTCGGCGAGATCAGGTCGGCCCGCGGTCCCGATGCGCTGGCCTTCGTTGCGTCGTCCAAATGCAGCAACGAAGAAGCCTATCTGATGCAGAAGCTGTCGCGTGGCGTGGTCGGCACCAACAACATCGACAACTGCTCCCGCTATTGCCAGGCACCGGCGACCAAGGGGCTGTGGCGTACCGTCGGCTACGGCGCGGATACCGGATCTATCGCCGATCTGGAGGCTTCGGAGCTGCTCATCATCGTCGGCTCCAATACCGCCGAAAGCCATCCGGTGATCGCCACACGCATGAAACGTGCGGCCAAACTGCGCGGCCAGAAGCATATCGTCGCCGACCTGCGCAAGAATGAAATGGCCGCGCGCGCCGATCTGTTCGTTCGCCCCGAGCCGGGCACCGACCTGATCTGGTTGTCCGCGGTGGCCAAGTATCTGCTCGACAACGGCCACGCTGCCGACGAATTCATCCGTGACAAGGTCGACGGCTTCGAGGCCTGGCGCGACAGCCTGGCGCCGTTCACCTTCGAGTATGCCCAGCAGCGTTGCGGCTTGTCCGAGGACGAGCTGCTGCGCATCGCGAACATGATCATCGAGGCCAAAACCGTCTGCGGCGTCTGGGCCATGGGCGTGACCCAGCACACCATGGGTTCGGATACCGCGACCGCGCTGTGCAACCTGCTGGTACTCACCGGCAACATGGGCCGGTTCGGCACGGGCGGCTATCCCATGCGCGGGCACAACAACGTCCAGGGCACGAGTGACTTCGGCTGTATGCCGGATCGCTTCCCCGGCTACGATTTCGTCAGCGACGATGACGTGCGCGCCCGGTACGAACAACGTTGGGGCGTCGAATTGTCCACCAATGGCGGCCTGAACAATCACGAGATGGTCAACGCCATCCACGACGGCGATCTCAGGTCGCTGTACGTGGTGGGCGAGGACATGGGCATCGTGGATTCCGACGCCCTGCATGTGCAGTCGGCGTTCGAGAAGCTCGATTTCCTTGTGGTGCAGGACATGTTCTTCTCGCGCACCTGCGAGTACGCGGATGTCGTGCTGCCGGCGAGCCCGTCGCTGGAAAAGGACGGTACCTTCACCAATACCGAGCGCCGTATCCAGCGGCTGTACGAAGTCTTCGACCCGCTGGGCGACTCGAAGCCGGACTGGCAAATCGTCACCGGCGTAGCAAACGCCCTTGGCGCCGGCTGGTCCTACGCGCATCCGAGCGAGATCATGCACGAGGCCGCATCGCTGTCGGACATGTTCGCGGGCGTGCATTACGACCGCCTGCAGGGGTTCGCCTCGCAGCAGTGGCCGGTGGCCGCCGATGGTGCCGACCATACGAACCTCTACGCCGACGGTGATTTTCACTTCGAGAACGGCAAGGCCAGGCTGCATGCGCTGGAGTTCAACGAGCCGACCGACCAGCCCGACGACGAATACGACCTGCATCTCAATAACGGCCGTCTGCTCGAGCATTTCCACGAAGGCAACATGACCGACGAGACCGCCGGCATCGTGTTCAAGATCCCCGGCGGCTTCGTGGAAGTATCGAAAGAGCTTGCCGAGGAGCGCGGTATCAAGAAGGGCTCGACAGTGCGCCTGATTTCCCGGCGCGGCGCGATCAAGGTCGCGGTCGAAGTCACCGACCGCGTGTACGGCAAGCAGCTGTACATGCCCATGCACGGCCAGAAGAACATCGAGGCCATCAACGTGCTCACCAGCTTCGAGGCCGACAAGGACACGGATACCCCGGCCTACAAGGAACTGGCAGTGAAAATGGAAGTGCTGGACGTGGAGGGCCGGCCGCCGCTCAAGGCCAACAACCAGCGCAATGCCACCCGTAACCCGACGTCCGGCGTGCAGGTCGACCGGAAATGGAGCCGTAGCGATTACAATCGTCCACCCACGGCTCGCCCCCCGGACAGCGGCCTGTAGACAAGCAGGGAGTCAGTCATGGCAGAACAGATTCAATACCGTCCCGCCGAGGCCCGTCAGTTTCGTGGCGAGACCGAACGCGAATTCGAACGCCTGGAAGGCCGGCTCGCCGAGATCAACGGCCTGCTCGACGAACTCTACGCCTCCGGCATCATTCGCTGGCTCAGGGACTTTGCCGGGGCGATGCCGCAGGTATCGACCATTCTTGCCGAGAGCATGAATACCGAACAGGGTCATGCCGGCATGCGCAATCTCGCGCTTATCGCCCAGCAACTCGGCCATATCGACCCCGACCGCCTGCAACGCACGCTGGCCGCGGCCGAAGCCGGTGTGGAAAAAGCGGGGCAGCCCGCCGCCCAGGACAACGCCTACAATCCGCCGGGCGTGACCGGCGTGTTCAAACTGCTGCACGACAAGGAGCTCTGGGAAACGCTGGCGCCGGTTATTGACGGTGTGAAGGCCTTTTCCGCCGCACGCACGTCCGACAATTCCGACTCTGCCGATACTGACGGATCCCGGTAAGTGGTGGCCGTGCAATGGCAATCGGTATTGACCTGTCCGGTCTGCCGTCATGCCAGACAGGAGGCCATGCCTGCCGATGCCTGCCAGTGGTTCTACGAATGCGAGTTCTGTGGCGAGTTGCTCAAACCCCTGCCGGGCGATTGCTGTGTGTTCTGTTCCTACGGCACGGTCGTCTGTCCGCCGATCCAGCAGGGCCGCGATTGCGCCGGTTAGTCATCGGCGTGTTCCTCGCCGCCTCATGCCGTCATCCATTACGGTGACGGCATGAGTTCAACAGCCGATCAACCCGACGACAATACCGGCACCGATGACGTCGCGGCGCGTTGTACGGCTCGTATCGACGCTTTCGAAGACGGCCGTTTCACGCCGCGCGACGACACACTGGCGGTGGAACGCGCGCTGGAAATCCACGTGGCCGGTGCCAAACCGCTGATCACGATGCGCACGCCCGGTGCCGATCGCGAGCTGGTTGCGGGGCTCATGGTTGGCGAGGGCGTGATTCATTCGCGTGCGGACATCGTGTACCTGCGCCGAGCGCCCGGCGAGGCGGATGTTATCCGGCTCATGCTCAAGCCCGAGGCACGGGCGCGGCTGGATCGCGTGGAACGCAACACCCTGGCCACCAGCGCCTGTGGCGTGTGCGGCAAGCCCCGCTTCACGCCGCCGTTGCCGAGCGACCGGGTAATGGATGGTAATTCAGGAGACAGGCCGCTACTCGACCCGGCGTTGCTGCTGTCGCTTCCGGATCGGCTGCGTGCCCGGCAAGGTGTGTTTCACGCCACGGGAGGGCTGCATGCCGCCGGTCTGTTCGATAACCGGGGCCGGATTGTCGCTCTTCGCGAGGATGTCGGTCGCCATAACGCGCTCGATAAGCTCGTGGGGTGGGCGCTGCTCGAAGGGCGGCTGCCGTTGTCGGATCAACTATTGTTGCTATCAGGCCGCGCGAGTTACGAATTGCTGCAGAAAAGTGTGATGGCCGGCCTGACGGTCGTTTGTGCCATCTCTGCGCCCAGTAGTTACGCGGTGGAGATAGCCGAGCAGTTCGGCATTACGCTGATCGGGTTTCTACGCGAAGATCGTTTCAATGTGTATGCTGAGACTGGACACAAGGCGGTTTGATGCCGCAAGGAATAAGTGAACACTTGTTGACATGCATTCGAAAAAGCAATATTTTCCGATATGAATAAGTGAGACCGCGTCTTTCGACGTTGGGAGGAATTGTATGAGTACTGCAAGCCACGATGTAAAACACACCGACGACAGCAAACCGGACATCATGCCGACCCGGCGCGACCTGCATTTCCTGCCGCCGGAAGAAAAAATCCACGACTGGCATGTGCTCGGTGCGCACATGACACAGTTCATGAACGCGCTGTCGCTGTTTTTTCCGGCGGGCGAGCGCATGTTCATCGACGCGGTGCGCGATTATCGCGATGAGATTCCCGATCCCGACCTCAAGAAGGCGGCGACCGCGTTCATCGGTCAGGAAGCCATTCATAGCCGCGAGCATCAGGAATACAACAAGCTCATGGAGCGTTCCGGCCTGCCGGCCGACACCCTCGATGAGTTCGTCTGGTCTTTGCTGAACTTCATCAAGAAAAGAACGCCGCGTTCCACGCCGTTGTCTGCCACCATCGCGCTGGAGCATTTCACGGCGCTGATGGGCAATTCCATCCTCGACAATTCGCACGTCATGGAAGGCTCGCAGGAAGACTACAAGCGAATGTGGCAATGGCATGCGCTGGAAGAGGTCGAGCACAAGGCCGTCGCTTTCGATGTATGGGAGAAATGTGTGGGCCGTGGACCGGCCGCCTACGCGCACCGGGCATTCGGCATGGTGATGGCCACCACGATCTTCTGGCCGCTGGTCGCCTATTTTTATGCACGCATGGTGAGTTCGAGCAAGGAGTGCAAGAAAGAGGGTTGGCGTGGGCATCTGACCGTGTTCAACACGCTGTTCGGCCGCCCGGGCGTGCTACGCCAGCAGTTGCCGGAGTGGGCCGCCTACTTCCGGTACAGCTTCCACCCCTGGCAGCAGAACAATAGCCACCATCTGAAACTGATCGACGAATTGGCCGACGATGTGAACGAAGCCTACGAGCAGACCCGACACTGATCGGTTGCGGGCGTGGGCCTGAAATGGCCCACGCCCGATGTTCAGATTAGCGTTGGGCTGGCACGGTGACTAAAAGTACGCCTAGGCTGATCGCGATACCGCCGAGGATGAAGTTGACGGTAAGCGGGTCGCCGAGCAGCAGGACGCCGAAGATCACGCCGAAAACCGGTGACAATAGCGAGAAGACGCCCAGCCGCGAGGCCAGATAGCGTCGTAGCAGTGCGAACCACAGCAGCAATGCGCCGAACGACACCACCACCGTCTGGAACAGCATGCTGAAGGCCACCAGACCGGTCGGGCGAATCGCGGAAAAATCCCCCAGCAGGGCGGCTGCCGGCATCAACAACAGGCCGGCGGTGGCGAGTTGGTAGGACAGGGTCAGTACCGGGCGCGCTTCGGCCAGCCGGGTCGTGCGGATGACAAGGGTGCTGGCCGCCCAGCTCATGCCGGCCAGCATGCCGAGACCATCGCCGATGAGCAGCGCGATCGTGTCCGGCCCTTCGGTGCCATCTGCCCCCGGCGCCATCGCGATGAGTATGCCGGTAAATGCGATCGCGATACCGATCCAGTGACGCATTTCAAGTTGCTCGCCGGGCACCAGATAATGCAGGCCCAGCGCGGCGAATACCGGCGCGGTATATAGAAACACCGCCATGTGCGATGCCGTGGTATAGCCGAGCCCGAGCGCCACGAATGTGAATTCGCTGGCGAAACCCAGCCCAACGAGAACGCCCGGTCCGAAGACAGCGCGGGCGTCGGACAGGCGTACACCCCGCCAACGGGCCACGCCTATTACTAGAAGTGCCGCCAGAATTGAGCGTAACGCAATCTGTGCAAGGGGCGCGATATCGGTCGCGACCGCCTTTATGGCGACCTGTTGCAAGCCGAGCACAATGCAAAAGCTGAGCATCAGCAGGGCGCCCTGACCATCGAGCGCTCGGCGTTCGGTCCCGGAAATCGATGCAGTGTCAGGTATGAGGCGACTCCGTACGCGTGCCATGACAGCCTCGGGGTTTTCGTGAAACGGAGCACAGTGGAGCATTGCGCCGTGCGGGCGGCAAACGATTAAACTGGATGCCGAGGATCATGAAAACTCAATTCGTATGATCGAGCATCTACCGTTGAACGCCCTGCGCGCATTTACCGCTGCGGCCCGGCATGAAAGCTTCAAGGCGGCTGCCATACAGCTACATGTGACGCCGGGTGCGGTCAGTCGTCATATCAAGCAGTTGGAGGCCCGGCTTGGGGCCCGGTTATTCCGGCGTGGGGCACATGGGGTGAGCCTGACCGCCCGGGGCCACCGACTGGCTGCGGCTGTCGACGAAGGGTTCGCACAGGTGGCGCGCGGCTACGCTGCAGCCCGGGCGGAACCGGACCACGATCTGCCGCTGACCATCAGTGCGTCGCCCTCGCTGATACAGCACTGGCTGTTGCCACGGCTTTCCGATTTCGAGGCCCATCACAGCGGCGCCGATATTGCGCTGGAGGCGAGCGCCGCGTTGATCGACCCGGCCTGGCGGGAAGACCGCGCGCAGCTCGCGATCCGTTACGGGCGCGGCCCGTGGCCGGGCGTGAAGACCCGGCGTCTGTTCGATGAAACGCTGTTCCCCGTCTGTGCGCCGTCGCTGCTCGAACACGGCCCGGCGTTACGCGAACCGGCGGATCTGGCCGCGCATACGCTGCTGCATGTGCGGTGGTTGTCCGATCAGGCCGAGCTGTTTCCGGGCTGGCGGGAGTGGCTGGATACATCGGGTGCGCCGCAGGTGCAGGCCTCCGTCACCCGCCGTTACTCGTTGTTCGGGCTGGCGCTCGATCAGGCCATTGCCGGGCGCGGCGTGGCCCTGGGAAGCAGCGTACTGGCGGCCGATCGTCTGGCCAGCGGCGTATTGGTTAAACCGTTCGGCGATCGTTTTATGCTGCCCTCGCCCTTTACCTACGATCTGGTCATGCCGGAGTCGGGCCAGCCGCCCGCGCTCGCTCGCGCGTTCGAGCACTGGTTGTCGGCCGAGGCGGACCGCTTCAATTTCAGCGGATAGGTGTCGGGTTATGCGTTCGCCGCCGGGATTGATCGGGCCGGCACGCCCGGGCGTGAACAGTAGTAGGGTTGTGCCCGTGAATCCGGAATGTGATTGAGCAGGCGCCATGGACGACAATGTCACCGTAGTCGATCATCCACTCATCGCGCACAAGCTGACGTTGATGCGTCAGAAGGATGCATCAACGCAGAAATTTCGGGGGCTGTTGCGCGAAGTGGCGCATCTGCTGACCTACGAGATCACGCGGGATCTGGCGCTCACGAGCGAGCCGATCGAAACGCCGCTGCAGGCCATGGATGCGCCCGTTCTGGCTGGCAAGAAACTATGTTTTGTCTCGATTCTGCGGGCCGGCAACGGGCTGCTCGAGGGCATGGTCGAACTGATGCCCTCGGCGCGGGTTGGCCATGTCGGCATGTTTCGTGAACCCGATACCCTGCAGGCGATCGAGTACTACTGCAAAGTCCCCGACGATATCGGCGCGCGGCAGGTGATTGTGGTGGACCCGATGCTGGCCACCGGCAATTCCGCGATCGCGGCACTCGATCAGCTCAAGCAACGCGGCGCGCGACACCTGAAATTCCTGTGCCTGCTGGCTGCACCCGAGGGCGTCGAAGCCCTGCGCGGGGCGCATCCCGATGTTCCGATATTCACGGCGGCGATCGATGAACGTCTCGACGATCACGGCTATATCCGCCCCGGCCTGGGCGATGCCGGCGACCGGATGTACGGTACTAAATGAGCAGGTAACCGGCCGTGAAGCCGGCGGCCGTTGTCGAGGCCCGGGCTAGCGAGCCGGGCCTACGTGTCGTTCTCCGACGGCCAGGTATCGGTTCCCACGAGTGCGTCGAGTGGCAGACGCTCGGCCCAGTGTTCCTGTTCGAGCATCGGGCGGTCGTAGAATGCATCGACGTGGCCCAGACAGAGCACGGCGATCGGGCGGGCCTGGGTCGGCATCGACAACAGGCGGCCGAGTTCGACCGGGTCGAACAGCGAAACCCAGCCCATGCCGAGTCCTTCGGCGCGCGCGGCGAGCCAGAGATTCTGAATGGCGCAGGCGGCCGAGGCGAGGTCCATTTCGGGCATCGTGCGCCGCCCGAACACATGCCGTTCCCGGCCGTCGGCCAGCGCCACGACGAGTAGCTCGCCGCATTGGTCGATACCTTCGACCTTGAGCTGCATGAAGGCGTCGCCGCGTTCACCGAGCGCTTCTGCGGTCCGCCGGCGTTCGCCATCGACCAGCCCGTGGATCGCGGTCCGCAGTGCGGGATCGCGCACCCGGACGAACCGCCACGGTTGCATGTAGCCCACGCTCGGCGCGCGATGGGCCGCCCGCAGCAGTCGTGTGAGTACCGTCTCGTCTACCGGCTCGGAGCGGAAGTGACGCATGTCCCGCCGTTCGGCGATCGCGCGATAGAGTGCATCGATCTCCGGTTGGCTGAAACGCTGTTCGGGCATGTTTGATTCCGATATTCGAGGGCGTTTCAAGGCGGGCGCACGCGGCTCCCGCCACCGCTCGGAAAGTTGTGTGGCGGTGATGCTACCGTATTGCGCTGTTGCCGCGGCGAACTTGAATACAGAGCGGCGACCTGCAAGGCTTGGCCGCTTTTCGACCCCGCACGTCATCCGCCGACGCCCGCATGCAGACAGAAACCGATGCCAATGCCGATCCAGCCGCGCCACCCGACAGGCCGGCACCGCGTGGATGGTGTCCGTCGGTAACAGCGCCCATGGATGCGATCGACGGGGCACTCGTACGTTTTCAGCCGCCAGCGGGCCGGCTGACGCACGCCCAGCTGGTGGATCTCACGGCATTGAGCCGGCGCCATGCCGACGGCGGTGTAATGATTACGCGCCGCGCAAAGATAGAACTCCGGGGCGTGGCCGATACCGAGGCCTTGCGGCGCGCGTTGCTGGACGCGGGGCTTTTCTTGCCACGCGACCGGCCAGTGCCCGATTGCGTGTTCTCGCCGGTCGATGACCGGGATGACCAGGCGGTCGCGGATGCCCGCCCGGTGGCGCGGGCGATCATCTCGGGTTTCGCGCAGGACAGCAGCGCGCCTCGCATCGCATTGCCGGACAAGTTCCTGGTTGTGGTCAACGGCAACGGCCGGGCCCATACGGCCGATGTGCACGGCGATCTGCGCTTCGACGCACAGCCTGCGGAATCCGGGATTCGCTGGCGCGTGAGCCTGGGCGGCGACGCGGCCGGTGGTGTTTGTCTCGGTCATGCGGACAGCCGCGATCTGCTGGACTTGGCGTGCGTGCTGGCCGCTACGTTCAATGATATCCGCGCCGCGCACGGCCCGACGGTTCGCCGGGTCCGGCATGCGCTCGATGCGTTCGGGCCGGATGCTTTTCATGCCGCGGCTGCACCGTGGCTTCGCGATACCGCCTTGTCGCCAGCGCCGTTTACGCAAGCGCCCGCGGGCGCTGCCCGGCTGGGCGATCAGCCCGGCGCCTGGTACGGGGTCGGCTTTGCCTTCGGCCGTATCCCGGCCGAGGCGCTGGACGCACTGTCCGGCATTGAACGTGCCGGGTCCGGCGGGGTGGTCGATGTACGCCCCATGCCGGATCGGCGGCTGTTGATCGTGGCCGACTCCAAGGAGCTGCCGCTGGATACACTGCGAGCGGCCGGCGCGATCGACGATCCGTCCGATCCCCGTCTGCAGGTGGCGGCCTGCATCGGGCAACGCGGTTGCCGTCGGGCCACGACCGATACGCGTGCCGATGCTGCGGCTTTGGCCGAGACTGCGCCGGCGCCGGCGCCGGCGCTGGACGCTGCGGCCGGCGATATCGCGCTCCATGTCTCGGGTTGTGCCAAGGGCTGTGCGTATTCGCGCGCGGCGCCGGTCACGCTCGTTGGCCGCGAGGGCGCGTATGATCTCGTCGTCGCCGGCGCGCCGGATGCTGCGCCGCTGGCACGAGGGCTGAGTCTAGCGGCGGCCGGAAAAGCGCTGGCCGCGGTCGAGCGGCTGGTGTGTCACGAACGCCGGCCGAACGAATCCGCCGTATCGGTTCTCGGGCGTCTGTCGCGCCGTACACTGCACGATTTCATCAAGCTGGAGGTCGCTGATGTCTGATCAGGACTCGCATTTCGATTATATCCGCGATGGCCGGGCGATCTACGAAAAATCGTTCGCTATCATCGAGGCCGAGGCGGATCTGGCCACCGTACCGGCCGCGCTGCGCGACGTGGCGATTCGCATGATGCATGCCTGCGGCCAGACCGATCTGGCGACGGATCTGCGTTTTTCCCCGGGCCTGGCGGAACGCGCGCGTCAGGCGCTGGCCGATGGGGCGCCCATTCTGTGCGACAGCGAGATGGTTGCCCATGGCGTCACCCGCGCGCGTTTGCCGGCCGATAACGACGTGGTCTGCACCCTGCGCGACGCCGAAGTGCCGGCCATCGCGCGCCGGATCGGCAATACCCGGACGGCCGCTGGCATCGAGCTCTGGGGCGATCGGCTGGACGGTGCCGTGGTCGTTATCGGCAATGCGCCGACCGCGCTGTTTCATCTCATGGAGCGCATCGCGGAAGGCGGTCCACGCCCGGCCGCGGTGATCGGTCTGCCGGTGGGGTTTGTCGGCGCGGTCGAGAGCAAGGCGGCACTGGCCGAGCAATCGCTCGGCCTGGAATATCTGACCCTGCTCGGCCGCCGGGGCGGTAGCGCGATGGCGGCCGCGGCGGTCAACGCGCTGGCCAGTCGAGCCTTATGAGTACGGGATGCTTCTATGGTGTGGGCACCGGGCCCGGCTGTCCGGAGCTTTTGACGCTCAAGGCCGTGCGCGTGATCGAGGAATGCCCCGTGGTGGCGTATTTCGGCAAGCACGAGAACCGCGGGCATGCGCTCAATACGGTACGCAGCCGGCTGCGCGACGATCACACGATGTTGCCGATGCTCTATCCGGTGACCACCGAACTCCCGCACGACTGCGACGAGTATCGGCAACGCATCGAAGCGTTCTTTGACGCGGCCGCAGAAGAGGCCGCCGCCCATCTGACCGCGGGTCGTTCGGTGGCCGTTCTGAGCGAAGGCGATCCGTTCTTCTATGGCTCGTTCATGCATATCTTCCTGCGCCTGCGCGATCGTTTCCCGAATGAGGTCATCCCCGGTGTACCGGCCATGCTCGCCGGCGCGGCCCAGTTGCCGCGCCCGGTCGCCATGCGCGACGACGTGCTCTCGGTTATTCCCGGTACGCTGCCGGACGCCGAACTACGCGATACGCTCGCCATGGCCCAGGCGGCCGTGGTGATGAAGGTCGGGCGTAACCTGCCGCGCATCCGGCGCGCCCTGGAGGCGGTCGGCCACGCCGAGCGCGCCTGGTATGTGGAACGGGCAAGCATGGGCGAGCAGCGCGTCATGCCCCTGGTTGAGGCGCCCGAGGAGCGCGCGCCGTATTTCTCGATGGTGATTCTCACCGGCACCGGGGCGCGCGTATGAGTACCGCCGGGTGGCTGACCGTCGTGGGCACCGGTCCGGGTGATCCGGCCTGGCTTACGCCCGAGAGTGCAGCCGTGCTGTCCCAAGCCACCGACCTGGTCGGCTACGAGCGCTACGTGGCGCGCGTGGCCGGTGCCGATCAGCGCCGGCATGTCTCGGACAATCGCGAGGAGATGGCGCGGGCCCGGCACGCACTGGATCTGGCGGCCGCCGGCGCGCGCGTGGCGCTGGTATCCGGTGGCGACCCCGGCATCTTCGCGATGGCTGCCGCGGTCTGGGAAGCCATCGATGATCAAACCGAGCCGCGCTGGTCCGGCGTGGCCGTTACCGTGGTGCCGGCGGTCTCGGCGATTCAGGCGGTGGCGGCACGCGCGGGTGCGCCCCTGGGCAATGATTTCTGTGTGATTTCGTTATCCGACAATCTCAAGCCGTGGTCGATCATCGAGAAGCGCGTCGCGCTTGCGGCCGAGGCCGATTTCGCGATGGCCTTCTACAACCCCATTTCCAGAGCCCGCCCGTGGCAGCTCGGCACGGCGCTCGAACAGGTCGCGGCCCACCGCGAGGCGCACACGCCGGTAGTGATCGGCACCGCCATCGGCCGCTCCGATGAGACGCTGACGCTGACCGATCTCGGTCGTTTCTCGGCCGAACAGGCCGACATGCGCACACTCGTGATCGTCGGTGCCTCAACGACGCGCCGCGTGCAGGCGCCGGATGGCAGCGAGCGGGTCTATACGCCGCGTTATTATCCGGCCCCGACATGATCGCGCCCGCGTTCGGCCAGCGCTGCCAGCAGCGCCTCCACTGTATCGAACGCAGCGTTCGTGGCGGGCACGCCAGGGCGCGCGATCATCAACACGGTCACGCCGAGTTCACGGGCGGCATCGAGCTTGGCGCGCATGGCGCTGCCGCCGCTGTTCTTGGTCACCAGGACATCGATGGCGTGTTCGCGCAGCAGCGCTACTTCGGCGGCATGGTCGAACGGCCCGCGGGCCGTGACCAGTCGCCAGTGGGTGAAGGCCGGCGGTGGCTCGGGCGCGTCGATGCTGCGCACGAGCCAGTGCTTGCAGGGCACGCTCTCGAAGGGGGCAAGGCTGCGCGCCCCGACGCTCAGGAATACGCGCTCGCCCAGCATGGGCAGACGCGCGGCGGCGTCGTCGGCATCGCGGGCCGTGATCCAGTGTTCGTCGGCGCGTTCGCGCCACGGGCCGCGCATCAGCCGCCAAAGGCGGACGCCGGTCTGACCACACGCCGCCGCGGCGTTGGCCGATATGCCGGCCGCGAACGGATGTGTGGCGTCAATGACGAGATCGATGGCTTCGTGCTCCAGATAGTCCGCCAGGCCGGCCACGCCGCCGAAACCGCCGATGCGTGTGGATACGCCGAAGCGGGGCGCACGGCGCACGACGCCGGCCAGCGACAGGATCACTGTCACATCCATTCGTGGGGCCAGATGTTCGGTCAGCAGTCGAGCTTCGCGGGTGCCACCGAGCAACAACAGTCTCATGGGCCACATGCCCTGGTTCCGGAGGGCGACTAATGTGCCCCTCGACGCCGGCCGCTGTCCAGCCGCCATGGCTGTCGATCGTGGGTATCGGCGCTGGCGGCTGGGACCAGCTGAGCCCAGAGGCGCAGGAGGTGGTCACGTCCGCGCCCTGGGTAATCGGCGGCGCGCGCCATCTCGAGATGCTCCCGGCCGTTGTGAATCAGACGTGCCAGGTTTGGCCGTCACCGTTGAGCAAGGGGGTTGAGCAGATTATGGCACGGCGCGGCACGTCGGTTTGCGTGCTGGCCAGTGGCGACCCGTTCTGGTTTGGCGTCGGGGCCACGCTGGCACGTCATGTCGACGCGGCCGAAATGCGCGTCTGGCCCCAGCCTTCGGCCATGTCGCTGGCGGCGTCACGCATGGGCTGGGCACTTCAGCACGTTGCTTGTGTCTCCGTGCACGGCCGTGCTCTGGATCGCGTCGCGGCGCACGTCACTCACGGCAATCGCCTGTTCGTTCTCAGTTGGGACGGCACGACACCGGCCGCGCTCGCGCATCTGCTTGTGGAGCGCGGGTTTGGCGCCTCGCAAATCACGGTGCTCGCGGAGCTGGGCGGTGTGGATGAAAAGCGCATCAGTGCCCGCGCCAAAGCCTGGAGCCAACCCGAAACCGCGGCGTTGAATATCGTGGCGGTCGAATGTGTGGCCAAACCCAACGCGACTCCCATCGCGCGCAGCGCGGGACGGCCCGACGCGCTATTCGACAACGACGGCCAGCTGACCAAGCGCGAGGTCCGCGCCGTGGTGATGGCCCTGCTGGCGCCGGGCAGCGCCGAGCGGCTCTGGGATATCGGCGCCGGTTCCGGTGCCATCGGCATCGAATGGATGCTCGCCGATGCACGCAGTCGGGCCATCGCGGTAGAGGCCGATCCGGCGCGGGCCGGGCGTGTTCGCGCCAATGCCCATCAGTGCGGTGTCCCGGCGTTGGAGTGTATCGAGGGCAGGGCGCCGGATGCGCTCGCCGGTCTGCCCGCCCCGGATGCGATTTTTATCGGCGGAGGCTTGACCACGCCCGGTCTGGTGGAATCTTGCCGGGCCGCGCTGGCGTCGCCGCGCGGGCGGATCGTGGCCAGCAGCGTGACGGTCGAGGGCGACGCCGTGCTGGCCGACGCCCATGCCACTCATGGTGGTACGTTGCGCCGGATTGGCGTCGAACGCGTCGAGCCGTTGGGGCGTTTTCGGGGTTGGCAGCCGCAGCGATCCGTCACCCTGTGGTGCAGTATTCAGGAATTCGGGGGCTCGTCATGACCGTGCATTTCATCGGCGCGGGGCCGGGCGCGGCGGACTTGCTCACCCTGCGCGGTCGCGACCGCATCGCATCCTGCGGGCTGTGTCTGTACGCGGGCTCGTTGATCCCTGAGGGGGTGCTCGCCCACGTGCCAGCGGGCGTGCCGGCCATCAACACGGCCGGCATGGCGCTTGCCGATATCGTGGCGCGCATGCGCGAGGCCAGCGATGCCGGCCATGATGTGGCGCGCCTGCAATCCGGTGATCTTTCGGTCTACAGTGCCCTGGCCGAGCAGTTGCGGGCACTGCGCGCCGCCGGCATCGACTACACGCTGACGCCCGGGGTGCCGGCATTCTCGGCTGCCGCCGCGGCGCTCGTGCAAGAGCTGACGGTGCCCGAGGTCGGCCAGTCGCTGGTCATTACCCGAACCCAGGGGCGGGCGTCGGCGATGCCGGCAAACGAAACCCTGGAGACCTTTGCGGCCAGCCGCGCGACGCTGGCGATCCACCTGTCGCTACAGGTGGTCGAAGACGTCGTGGCACGGCTCGTGCCGTTCTACGGTGCCGATTGTCCGGCTGCTATCGTCCAGCGGGCCTCGTGGCCGGAAGAACGTATCGTGCGTGCGCCGCTGTCGGAGTTGGCCGATGCGGCCGAGGCATTGCCTGCGCGCCGCAGCGCGGTGATCTTTGTCGGCCGGGTGATGGCTGAACTGCACGACGCCGATTTTCGCAATAGCGCGCTTTATGACCCCACCCACGTCAGCCAGTATCGGCTGGCCAGCGAGGACTGAACGCGCCCTTCATCGACGACTATTGCCCGATTTCCGCCACCGGCGCCGTGAGCGTGCCGGCGCGGGCCAGGATATTGCCGGGTTTGTCGATCACCCACAGCTCGAGCGCTGTTTCCGGTGGCAGGTAGCCGGCGGCGAAACGCCAGGCCTGTTCGGCCACGCGTTCGGCCAGCGGGATGCCGGCCGCATGTGCCCGGGCCAGGGCATCCAGGCTGGTATTGGCCGCGCGGATCGAGGCCTTGAGATCGGCGCTGCCTTCACCGGCCAGATCGGCCAGAAACTCGAAATCCACGCCGCCGGCGCGGCTGTGCAGGTCCAGGCGTCCGGCAGCGAGTTTGCTGAACTTGCCGAGCCCGCCGACCAGGGTCACCCGGGCGACGGGATGGCGCTTGAGATACTTGAGTACGGCGCCGGCGAAGTCTCCCATTTCGATCAGGGCCATGTCGGGTAGATCGTAATGGGCGGTTACGACGGCCTCGCTGGTCGAGCCCGTACAGGCTGCCAGATGCGCGCAGCCGTTGCGGCGTGCAACGTCGATGCCCTGATGGATCGACGCAATATAGGCCGAGCAGGAAAACGGCCGCACCACGCCGGTCGTGCCCAGAATCGACAGCCCGCCGACGATGCCCAGCCGGCCGTTCATGGTGTTTTCGGCGATTTTTTCGCCGTTGTCGATCCCGATGGTGACCTCGAAACCGCCGGTGTAGCCGAAACGCTCGGCAATGTGCGCCAGATGCGTGGTCAGCATCTCGCGTGGCACCGGGTTGATGGCCGGCTCGCCGACCGCCAGCGCCAAACCCGCGCGGGTCACCGTGCCGACACCCGCGCCGGCGTGAAAACGCACGCCTTCGGTGTCGCTGAGCACGATGCACGTCCAGACCCGGGCGCCGTGGGTGGCATCCGGATCGTCGCCGGCGTCCTTGATCAAGCCGGCTTCGGCGCTGTGGCTAGCCTCGATCAGCCGGCAATCATGAACCGAGAGATCGGTTTCGCGATTACGCGGCAGCCAGAGGTGAACATGGGTGCAGGCGTGGCCCGCGAACAGCCGATGGGCGGCGGCCACGGCGGCGGCCGTGGCGGTCGCGCCCGTCGTCCAGCCCGTTCTCAGCGGCCCGGTTCGCTCGGTGGTTTCCGTACGCATTCCCGGACCCGCTCAGTCGGAAAGGCGCTGATGCGCGCACTCGGTCCGCGGTGAAGTGGGGGCGTATTGTGTGAGCGATTCGGGCATGACTGACGGAGTGGGGATATGTGACTACTTTACGCCGGTCGGGCAATACCGTGCGTCGAGACAGGCTACCGAAGCCGACGGTTGCCCATGCGGCACCCTGCGAATACGCGCCTCCGGTTGCCGTTGTGAACACGAGGCGGCAGCCGGTGCGGTTTGACCGGCCCGCGGCCCCGGCCTAGAATCTGGCGCGACAAGGGTGCCCGCTCCCAATCTGGGACGGGATAATCGGGAAAGTGGTACGTGCCTCGCGCACCAGTCCACTGCTGCCCCCGCAACGGTAGGCGACATGCCCGCATCAAGCCACAGCGCATCGCGCGCTGGAAGGCGCGGGGCGAGAGTCCGCTTTCGCTCGCAAGCCCGGAGACCGGCCCTGTGACGGTGATGCCGTCTTTTATTCAAACGTACGGGTGTGTACATGCAAGCTAGCCAGACGAATCCCAGCCAGACTGACTGTGTTGATGTGCCGGCCACACAGGCCAGCGGCGCGACCCACCAGTTGATGCAGCTCGGCGGAGCCGCGCTGATCGGTCTGTTCATTGTCTATGGCGTGGGATTCTCCCACATCATGCCGGTCCACAATGCCGCACACGACGCCCGTCATTCGGTGACGTTTCCCTGCCACTGATCCCGATCCCGTCGACCCGACGGGTCGCGCGATTCAGCTGAGAAACCGAGGCCCGAGTGCAATCCGCTCCGGCCGTCGATCGTAATCGGGCGCATCGTATCCGGCCTTCGCCGCCGTGCTGCGCCCGGAAACCGGGGAAACCATGTTGTTCAGACGTCTGATCCTGTCCGCCGTAGCCGTGGGTGTCCTTGCCGGCATCCTGTTGTCCGTCGGTCAGCAGTTCACCACCGTGCCGATCATTACCGCTGCCGAAACCTACGAGCAGCCGGCTGCACCGGCCCACGATTCGCATGGCACCGCGCACGCACACGGCGCGGCGCACAGTCACGGGCACGGCGATGCCGAGTCCCGGGGGGCGGCCGAAGGTTTCCAGCGCGCGGCGTTCACGGTCCTCGCGGATATGGGCGTGGCGATCGGATTCGGCATTCTGTTGCTGGTGGTCATGGCGCTGGCGCGTACCACGCTGGGCGCTACCATGGGGCCGGGCACGGGCGCGCTCTGGGGCGCAGCCGGCTTTGGCGCCGTGTTCCTCGCGCCGGCGCTCGGATTGTCGCCGGAGGTGCCGGGTACCGCGGCGGCGGCGCTGGAGTCGCGCCAGCTCTGGTGGATCACCACGGTGGCGATCGCGGCGATCGCACTCGCATTGCTCGCCTTTGCGCCGGGCTACAGAAAGCTCGGGGCGTTGGTTCTGTTGCCGCTGCCGTATCTGTTCGGGGCGCCCGAAGCCGATGGGCCGCTGTTTGCCGGCCACGGGCCGGAAGCTGTCGAGGCGCTCGAGCAGCTGCATCTGCGCTTCATTGTCGCTACCGGCCTACTCAACGCCGTGTTCTGGGTCATATTGGGCGTGGCCTGTGGCTGGGTCATGCGTCGCTGGATACGGGTCGAGCCGCCGGCGAGTCATGCCACGGCCTGATTTTCCGTTCACGGCCGTCGTCGGTCAGCAGCCGCTCAAGACGGCGCTGATCCTGGCTGCGATCGAGCCGGCTTTGGCCGGCGTGCTGATCTCCGGGCCGCGTGGCACGGCCAAGTCGACGCTGGCGCGCGGCCTGGCCGCCATCGACCGGTCCGCGGCGGGTCGCTTCATCACGCTGCCGCTCGGCGCCACGGAGGATCAGGTCGTCGGCACGCTCGACCTCGGCCGGGCGCTGGCGGACGACGAGGTCGTGCACCAGCCCGGCGTGATCGGACGGGCGCACGGCGGCTATCTGTACATCGACGAGGTCAATCTGTTGGCGGATCCGTTGGTGGATGTGCTGCTGGATGTGGCGGCCTCGAAGGTCAATCGCATCGAACGCGATGGCATCAGCCACGAGCAGCCGGCGGCGTTTGTGCTCATCGGCACGATGAATCCCGAAGAAGGCGAGTTGCGGCCCCAGTTCACCGATCGCTTCGGCCTGTGCGTGACGCTGGATGCCGCCTACGACGCAGCCGAGCGACAGGCGATCGTCGAGCAGAGGCTGGCCTACGAGCGTTCGCCGGAGGCTTTCGTGGCTGCGCAGGCGAGCGAGCAGGACACGTTGGCTGACACCATCGATGCCGCCCGCCAACGGCTGCCGGCCGTCGGCTGCGCCGATGCCATCAAGCAACGGATCGCTGAACGCTGCCAGCAGGCCGGCGTGGAAGGGGTGCGGGCAGACATCCATTGGCGACAGGCCGCGGCCGCGCATGCCGCGTGGCAGGGGCGCAGCGAAATCACCGAGGCGGATGTCGAGGCCGTGGCGGAACTCGTGCTCGGTCATCGGCGTACGCGTGACGAAACGACCGATGCATCCGGTGACTCCGGCGATGGTCCGTCCGGCGGTGGGTCCGGGTCGGACGCACGGACGTTGGACGGGCCGCACAGCGCCAACACGTCCGGGCAGCCCGCGGCGGATCGGCCGGACGATCAGGGCGGCGACGAGGCCGGTGGCTCGAACGACGACTGGGGTGGCATGCCGCCCCGGCAGGTTACGTCCCAGCGTGCGATGGCGCTGGACGCCGACCGCCTGATCGCCCCCGAAGATCCGAAACCGGCGACGGCCGGGCCGCCGATCCCGGCCGTAGAGCGCGGTTCCCATCGCCGTCTTTCGCAACGCTCGGGCGCCAGCCACGCGGGCCCTGCCGGTCAGCGCGTGGACTGGTTTCGCACCCTGGCCGCCGCTGCGACGCAGCCCGGCGGCACGCGGCGACCGGTCTGGCGCGCCGCGCCGAGGACCCGCACCACGCTCAACTGTGTATTGCTCGACACCTCGGCCTCCACCCTCGGCCGTCAGGCACAGGCCAGCGCCCGGGCCGCAGTGGCGGGATTGGCGGCCAGCGCCTATCGCGCGCGCGAACGTTTTGCGCTGTTGAGTTTCGGCAACGACCGTCTGGATTGGTTGATCAATCCACGGCGCGCGCCGCGGACCTGCGATCATGTCCTGGACGAGTTGCCCGCGGGTGGCGGCACCCCGTTGCGCCGGGCGCTTCTGGCCGCACGAGGCGCGCTGGAAACAGCTACACGCCGGGAGTCGGGACTGGCCACACGCACACTCATCCTGACCGATGGTCGCATGCGCGACCGGGTTGCCGATCTGCACCTGCCGGGTGCGGTCGTGGTGCTCGACATGGAGCGCGCGCGTGTACCGCTGGGCAGCGCGAAGCAGTTGGCGCGTTCGCTCGACGCGGCCTGTCTGCCGATCGCGGCCGCCGAGTCATGAACGGCTCCGCAGACAGCAGGCGTGAATCCCGTGATGCCCCTATCTGTCCCGCACTGTTTGTCGGCGCCAGCGCGTCCGGGCAGGGCAAGACCACGGTCACGGCGGCCCTGGCGCGTTATTACAATCGCACCGGGCGCGTCGTCCGGGTATTCAAGGCGGGGCCGGACTATCTCGATCCTCAGATTCTCGCGGTGGCGGCCGGGCAAGATGTCGAACCGCTGGACCTGTGGATGGCCGGCGAGGCCTACTGCGCCCAGCGTCTGCACGAGGCCGCGCGTGACGCCGACCTGATTCTGGTCGAGGGCGCCATGGGCCTCTATGACGGCACCCCCTCGAGTGCCGACTTCGCCGCGGCGTTCGGCCTGCCGGTCGCGCTGGTGCTCGACTGCAAGGGCATGGCCCAGACCGTGGGCGCGCTGGCGTCCGGTCTGCGCGCTGCACGATCCGATCTGGTATTTGCCGGGCTCGTGGCCAACGGTGTCGGCAGCGCCCGCCACGCCGATCTGATTGCCGAATCACTACCGCCGGATCTCGATTTTCTGGGAGCGCTGCCGCGTAGCCAAGCCACGGCATTGCCGCATCGTCATCTGGGTCTGGTGCAGCCGGACGAACAGGGCGACGATCTGATGCCGATCCTCGATGCGGCCGCCGATGCGATTGCGGATACACCGCTGGTGCATGCCGCCCGACCGGTCATGTTTGAAGCGCGTCCGGCCGCCGTGCCGTCCCGGCTGCTCGCGGGCCAGCGCATTGGGATCGCACGCGACGCGGCCTTCAGTTTCGTCTATGCGGCGAACGAGCGCCTGCTGGCCGATATGGGCGCGACACTCGTGCCGTTCTCGCCGCTCGCCGACCGCGCGCTGCCGCCGGTGGATGCGCTCTGGCTGCCCGGCGGCTACCCGGAGCTGTACGCCGCTGAACTGTCAGCCAATGATGCGATGCGCGCGGCCCTTCATGAGTTTCATGCGTGCGGCGGCGCGATATTGGCCGAATGCGGCGGCATGCTCTATCTGCAGGACACGCTCACCGAACTCACAGGCCCGACGCACGCGATGATGGGGCTGATTCCCGGCGCCGGCGTCATGCGCGACAAGGGTGGCTGCCAGGGCATGCAGACCGCGCCGCTACCCGAGGGCGACATCCGCGCGCATGCCCACCATCGCTCGCGCACCGATGACGGCGCGACGCCGATCGCCTACGGCCGGCGCCAGCGCCACCCCGCGCCGGGCGAGGCGATCGTGCGCTGCGATGGACTGACCGCCACTTATCTGCACCTGTTCTTCGCTTCGAACCCGGCAGCGGTGGCCGCGCTTTTCGGTGTCTCGGCGGCCGCGCACGAGCCGCCGTCTGCAACGACCGTCGATTCCGCCTGACTCTGATTCAATCAACGACCCGGAGGTCGTTCATGCAACTGCAAAAGATTCATGCCACCGTCGTGACCGGTTTTCTGGGCAGCGGCAAGACCACGCTGTTGTCCAACCTGATCCGCAACGCCACCGACAAGCGAATCGCGGTGATCGTCAATGAGTTCGGCGAGATGGATATCGATGCCGAACTGCTTCGCGGTTGTCCGCTGGCCTGCGACGACGAGGCCGGCGAAAGCGACGAAGACGGTATCTTCGAACTGGCCAATGGCTGCATCTGCTGCACCGTGGAAGAAGAGTTCGTGCCGGTGATGAAAAAACTCATCGAAATGCGCGATCGCATCGATCACATCGTGATCGAAACATCCGGCCTGGCCCTGCCCAAGCCGCTGGTGCAGGCGTTCAACTGGCCCGAGGTCAAGCAGCACTGCACCGTGGATTCGGTGATCTCCGTACTCGATGGACCCGCCATCGCCGCCGGTTCCTGGGCGCACGATCCGGAGCGGGTGGAGGCCGCGCGCCGGGCCGATGATGCGCTCGATCACGATCCATCACTGGCCGAGCTTCTGGCCGACCAGCTGGCGGCCGCCGATCTGGCATTGGTGAGCAAGGCCGATCAGCTCGACGACGACGCGCGCGCCACCGTGACCGCCTGGCTCGACGCGCGGCTGCCGGCGCGGGTCAAGACGCTGTTCGTGGAAAACGGCGAGGCCGACCCGGAACTGCTCACCGGGCTGGATGCGGCCACCGAGGATCGGATCGAGGCGATCGAAACCCATCACGATGCCCACCACGCCGCCGGGGAAGAACACGAACACGCCCACGATCATTTCGACTCCACCGTGGTCGTGCTCGGCGCCGTGGACAGTGAGCGCCTGATTGCGGGCATGCGCCAGTTGATCGCTGAACAGACGATCTATCGCGCCAAGGGTTTCGTGGCCGCCGGCGACAAGCCCATGCGCCAGGTTGTGCAGGCCGTGGGCGAGCGGATCGCGCATTATTTCGATCGCCTCTGGGAAGCCGACGAAGCGCGCGAGACGCGTATCGTGTTCATTGGCCACGATCTGGATCGCGAGCGGATATGGGCGGTGCTGGGCGAAGCCGAACAGGTCGGCGCCGCTGCAAGGTGATGACACCCCTGCCCGGGGCACCCTGATGCATCTGCTTGCGGCACAGCCCGGCGGCTTCAGCGACGACGACGGGATCATCGATCTCGATCAGTCGCCGGCCGATCTGGTCATTCTGAGCGCGGCCGATGGCGTGCTGGCGTTGCTGGCTCAGGCCGCGGAAACCTTGCCGGGATCGTTTCCCGATCTGCGACTGGCGAACTGGCGCAATATCGCCAAGCCCGCGGCGCTGGATCTCTATCGTGATCGCACGCTCGATCGGGCCCGGGTCGTGGTGGTTTCGCTGCTGGGTGGGCGCTCGTACTGGCCGTACGGTGTCGAGCAGCTGACCGAATGGGCTGCCGAGGATCCCGACCGTCAGCTCATCGTCGTACCCGGCGAGGACTACGACGATGCCGAGGTCTTCGCCCTGTCCACCGTGCCCGAGGTGGTCGCGCGCCGCACCTGGCGCTACCTGCGCGAGGGCGGGGCGGTGAACGCGGCCAATCTGCTGCGCCATCTGGGTACGGAATGTCTCGGTATGGCGTGCGACTGGGCCGAGCCGGCCGCGCTGGCGCGCACGCTGATCCACCACCCGGTGCATACGCCGGCCACGCTCGACGACTGGCGTGCGCGCTGGCCGGCCGGGCCCGACCGGCCGGTGGCTATCGTGATCCTCTATCGCAGCCATCTGCAGAACGGCAATACGGCGGTATTCGACGCGCTGTGCGACGTGCTGATCGCCGGCGGGCTGAATCCTTTGCCGGTTGCTGTGGCCTCGCTCAAGGAAGATGGCTGTCTGGCCGCCATCGACGCGCTGATTGCCGACAGCGACGCCCGGGTGGTGCTCAATACCACGGGGTTTGCATTACGTGCGGCCTCGAACGCGGCGGCTGCCTCACAACCGGGGACCGGGCGCCCGACTTTCGCCCGCGATATTCCGGTGCTTCAGTTGATACTGGCCAGCACCACCGCCGAAGACTGGGCTGGCCAGAACGCCGGCTTGCGGTCGCGCGACTTGGCCATGTACGTGGTGTTGCCGGAACTCGACGGCCGCATCATCACCCGTGCGGTGGCGTTCAAGACCCTGGCCTGGCGCAGCCGGACTTGCGAGATCGACGTGGTGCGCCACGAGCTGGATACCGAGCGCGCGGCCCACGTCGCCGAACTCGCGCGCCGTTGGGCTGTATTGCAGACCCGTCCCAATGCCGACAAGCGCATCGCTCTGGTGCTGGCCAACAACCCGGGGACCGATGGGCGTATCGGTAATGGCGTGGGGCTGGATACCCCGGCCTCGACCCTGAATCTGTTGTACGCGCTGCGTAATGCCGGCTATACGCTCGGGCCGTTACCGGCCGACGCGCCCGCGCTCATGCGCGAGCTGTGTGCGGTGTTGTCCAACGACAGCGAAGCCAACGACTTCAAGTCCGTCTGCCAGAGCATCGACATCGCTACCTACGAGGCCTGGTTCGCCACATTGCCCGCCGACAGCCAGGCCGCGGTGCACGCGCGCTGGGGCCCGCCGAGCGCCGATCCGCGCTACCGGGACGGCCGCATCGAGATCGCCGGCCTGCGTTTTGGCAACGTGTTTGTCGGCCCCCAGCCGCCGCGCGGTTTCGGTATCGACCTGGCCGCCAACTATCACGACCCCGATCTGGTGCCGCCGCACGGCTATCTGGCTTTTCATGCCTGGTTGCGCGAGGTGTACGCGATCGATGCGATCGTGCACGTCGGCAAGCACGGCAATCTCGAATGGTTGCCCGGCAAGTCGACCGCGCTGTCGGCGCGCTGCTGGCCGGATATCGCGCTCGGGCCCACGCCGCAGCTCTATCCATTCATCGTCAACGATCCGGGTGAGGGTGCGCAGGCCAAGCGCCGCAGTCAGGCGGTGATCATCGATCACATGACCCCGCCGATCGTGCGTGCCGAAACCTATGGCGATCTGGCCGAACTGGAAGGGCTGGTCGACGAGTACTTCGAGGCGATGGGTCTGGATACACGCCGCGAGGACTATCTGCGGGGTGAGATTCTCAAGATCGCCCGCCGCAGCCATGTCGCCGCCGAGATTGCCGAGAATCCGGATGATGACGAGGCCATTCTCGCCCAGCTCGACACCTATATATGCGACCTCAAGGAGGCCCAGATCCGCGGCGGTCTGCATCGCCTCGGCGAGCTGCCGGATACGCGCCAGCTGGCGGAGACTCTGGTCGCGCTGACCCGGCTGCCGCGCGGTGACGCCCCCCAGGATCAGGGCATTCTGCATGCGCTGGCCGCCGATCTGGCGCTCGGGGATTTCGATCCGCTACGCGCCGACGGGTCGCCCTGGCAGGGTCCGCGTCCGGCTGCGCTGGCGCGGGTCTCCGATGCGGGCTGGCGTACCGATCAGCACACCCGCGAGCGGCTGGAAATACTCGCGCTCGAGTTCGTGATGGCCATGCTGGAATCGCGATATGCAGCAGGCTATCAGCGGTACGAAGCGACGTCCGCGCTCATTTTCTATGTTCGCGATACGCTGCTGCCGAGCCTGACAGACGGTGTGCACGACGAAATCGGCCATACGCTGGCCGGCCTGTCCGGGCGGTTCGTACCGCCGGGGCCGAGTGGCGCGCCGACACGCGGGCGACTGGATACGCTGCCGACCGGGCGCAACTTCTATG
>Ga0206123_10000187_pt1 | contig 59453 bp, 43 predicted proteins | sample Helgoland_Spring_2_FD_160086 | JGI IMG/M metagenome (GOLD analysis project Ga0206123, IMG submission 160086) | Pelagic subsurface seawater microbial communities from Kabeltonne, Helgoland, North Sea - Helgoland_Spring_Bloom_20160316_1 | ecosystem: Environmental > Aquatic > Marine > Epipelagic ...
CTTCCAACTGCCATTGGCTTCCATGACGCAGGTTTCGAAGTATGGGGCGTGGATGTTTCACAACGCACAGTCGACATGGTTCGTGCTGGAGAAAATCCAACCGGTGACCCCGACGTGGACGATATTGTGCCCGCACCAGGCACAGAACGTTGGAACATTACTACGTCAACTGCTGAAGTCGTACCCCACTGCGATGTCGTTCTGGTGACCGTTCCAACCCCCATCACTCATGATCTCAAACCCGATTTGTCCTACGTTGAAGCAGCCGGAAGGGCAGTCTTCGAAGCAATTCCCAAAGGCTCGAACACTATTGTTGTGCTCGAATCAACAGTTTATCCCGGTGTCACTGCACAAACATGGTTGCCAATCGTTGAAGAACTGGGTCTTGTCATTGGAGAGGACGTCGAAATTGCCTATTGCCCTGAACGGTTCAATCCAGGCGATGCTGCGCACGGCGTCCGTCAAGTTGCCCGCGTCATCGGCTGTTCAAACCCAGAAATTGGCGAGAATCTCGTTCAATTGTATTCCAAGTTAACCAGCGAAGACGTTCGATACGTCGGCAAACTCGAAGTGGCTGAAGCTGCAAAAGTCATCGAAAACGTGCAGCGCGACATCAACATCGCCCTTGTCAACGAATTAGCCCGAATTTTCCCTGCTTTGGAAGTCGATGTCGAAGACGTGCTTTCTGCAGCAGCGACCAAGTGGAACTTCCACCGATACACGCCTGGTGTTGGTGTTGGTGGGCACTGTATCCCAGTCGACCCGTACTACATGATTCAACGAGCAGCTGATGTAGGTGTTCCTGCAGGACTCATTACCGCTGCACGAGCCGTCAACCGCTCGATGCCGAACCACGTGGCACAAGTGCTTGTCAACATTCTTTGGAAAGCCGGATTAACCGCAGAGAACACCAAGGTTCTTCTTCTTGGCTGGTCTTACAAGGCAGAAGTGGGTGACCCACGAGAAACACCTGCTGAACCCTTAGCAGAGGCTCTCCACGAGAAGGGTATCGGCGTAGGCGTCTTTGACCCGCATTTGAGTGCAGATGGAATGCCTGATGACGTTGAATGGGTTTCCTCACTTGAAGAAGCAGAGGGGTATGATATGGCCGTTCTCGTCACAGCCCATCGAGCCTGTGTTGATATTGATTGGACAGGACTTCTTCAACGAATGAACACGCCTCTCCTTTACGACGGACGTCGAGTTCTTCCTCTATCGGAACTTGAAGCGATGGGATGGGAGACATTCGCAGTCGGTCGCCCAAACTAGTGTTTCGAACGTGATGGCATGGGTGCAGAACAGCCGAACTTTTCTTTTGGTAGCCTTTTGAGTTCATTTGCCGTCTTTTTTGTATCCTTTCTGGTCTGTTCCGGCTATCTCGTCCCTGATTTGGTGAACAAGAGTCTCATCGAGGGAAATACCCTCAAGAGTGGCCGGTACGCCATCACTTTCCCTGCAATCGAATGGATCGATGAACAGGAATCCGATGCCATCGTTGCCATTGGAAATTCTGTGCTTCAATATGCGACCGACGGCCAATGCATTCGTGAACAGTTAAACGGCAAAAACCCGGTTTACAATCTCGCTATTTCTGGAGCAAACCCCTACACAGAAATGGTACAGATACCTGCTCTGGTCGAAGCCCAACCCAAGATGGTGCTGTTGGACCTTGGCCCGAATTCATTGTGGTCGTTTTACAATTCTTCGAGTCTTGATGAGTACATTCAATTCCGCTTCACGATCTTGAGTTTGACCTCTGGCCTTCAAGACTCGGGTGACTGGAACCATCTGTTACGTTCGCAGGACCGCCCCTTCATCGCCTCTACGTTAGAGGAACGAATTCGACTGACCAGTTCTTATTCGCAAACTGCTATTGATAACCTCCTGTGGAAGGAGGTGGATGAATATGTGGATGTTTCCTATTATGACCGAAAGATGCCGGAAGTGAACGGCGAGGGTTGGGATGCATATCTCCAAACGCCCACCTTCATGCCGCCAAAATTCGAGACATGGAATCAATCAGAGGTGGTGGATTGGTTCGAAGAAAATATGGCATCAAAGGCTCGTATGGGCGGCTATAACCCTCAGCAAAACGGAACCCTCAACCATCGAGCCTTGGAATACGTCATTGCGTCGTTGACCGAAGCCAACATCGAGGTGGTTATGGTGGCTGTGCCTCATCACCCGCTTGCCTATGATTATCTTTCACCAGGGCAAATTGATGGCCACAACGCTACCTTGAACTACTTTGAACAGACATATGGCGCCAAATCAGTGAATTGGTTTTGGGAAGAATGGGACCAACAGATGTTCCGAGACCGAAACCATCTGGGTGACCAGGGAAGGATGTATTTTTGCGAGCGTATGGCTGATGAGCTCAATCAGATGGAGTGGTCGTGATGGATTTCCTCACTCCAGAGTATTACCTCTTTTTCTTGCCAGCGGTGTTCCTTCTCACCTTTGGTCTTGCGTCCAGGCGTCGTCGTCGACAGATTCTCATTCTTCTGGTGATGAGCTATGTATTCTTTTGGTTGGCTTCGGGTTGGCACCTCATTCTCTTGCTCATCTCAACATGCATCGACTGGACAGCAGGACGGAAAATGTACGAGTCTGAGAACGCTGCTCACAAAAAGCGCTGGCTTCGCATCAGTTTGGTGACCAACCTCTCTTTGCTTGGAGTGTTCAAGTATCTCGACTTCCTCATCGAAAGTTGGAATCTTGTTTCGTTGCGTTTCACGGACGGCTTGGATGTGGGAGCATTAGGGCTCGCCTTGCCGGTGGGGATTTCATTCTACACCTTCCAAACGATGTCCTACACCATTGACATCTATCGAAAGAAGCAATCTCCTTACGATTCATTTCTTGACTTCGCCTGTTATGCCGCCTTTTTCCCTCAACTCGTGGCAGGGCCAATCGTTCGAGCCGACCATTTCAGAGAGCAAATCAAGGAACCGTTGGCCCCTTCAGCTTATCGTTTCCGATTGGGTTTGACGCTTATCATCTACGGTATTGCCAAGAAATTAGTCATTGCAGACAACGTCGCAGCGCATGCCAACGAGGTCTTTGTTGAGGGTGAACACCTCGCTAACATCGGTTTGATTTGGTGGGCAACCTTGTGTTTCGGCATTCAGATTTACTGCGACTTTTCTGCCTATACGGACATTGCCATTGGCTCAGCCCATCTGATTGGCGTTGAACTACCCGAGAATTTCAAAACACCCTATGCTGCAACTTCTCCTCAAGATTTCTGGCGTCGTTGGCACATTTCTCTGTCCACCTGGCTGAGGGATTACCTCTACATTCCTTTAGGTGGTTCGAAAAACGGTCGAAATCGAATGCTGTTTGCCCTGATGATGACCATGTTGTTGGGCGGGTTGTGGCATGGGGCCTCCTGGAATTTCGTTCTGTGGGGTTTTGTTCATGGATTGCTTCTCATCGTTCACCGGTTTGGCAAAGAAGTACCTTTCATCAAACGCTTCTTTGGCGCAGTAGGGCGAGTTGGTGTTCTCTTGTCTTGGGTTCTCACGCAATTCTTCGTGTTCTTCACATGGCTTATTTTCCGTGTTCAAGATACGGCCGTGCTCGTCCCCTCGATGAAGACCTTCATGGGTTGGGGCGGCCACTTTGATTGGATTGAGATGTCCGAATTCCTCCCAGAAATCAAGTTCTTGACCTTTGCCATCGTTGGTGGGTTCGTGCTCCTGCATGGAATCAGTGGAAAGATCGGAGGAGGTAAGGCGTGGCTCGCTCGCCAACACCCTCTGATTTGGGGCACGGTGTGTGGGCTCATGCTGTGTTTGGCGTTCTATCTTCGTCCGGCAGAAACCATTGACTTCATTTATTTTAGATTCTGATTTTCATTGATTGCCAAGCATTATACAGGGCAAACTGCGGGATAGAAATGCGGCTTAAGCCATTGGTGTAGCAATGAAGTATCAACTCAAGTGCCTAAAGACTCAACATCTCATCAACGACAACTATACCCTTCACTATACCGAAAACGCCCTTTTGCGTGCGGTTTACGACCAACCTTTCCAACTTCAAGAAGCGGAAGGCGTCTGGAAATATCTCGATTGGATACCCACATCGACCTCCAACGAGTATGTAGCAGGAACAACGACCTACAAAGCAGAAGCGCTCGGTGAAGCGCTCGGCATGAGCGACCTATGGGTCACCTTTCACGGCTATTGGCCAGAAAAAGGCGCCATGTGTCCAACTGGCAGTTTCAAAGATATGGAGGCAGTTCCGACCATTCAGCGATTGCACGACCACGGATGCACCGGCCTCATTTGTGCCAGTGCTGGGAACACTGCGCGTGGGTTTACACACTTTTGTGGACTCGCTGACATGCCGTTGATTGTCGTCGTTGGTAAAGACCACGGCCATCGAATTTGGACCAAAGCAGGTCACCCTACAGATTCTGTGAAAGTCGTCGTTGTTGAAGACGGCGATTACTACGATGCGAAAACGGTAGCGAAAGGCATCGCCAAGGAACTCACAGGTTGGCAAATGGAAGGCAGTGTCCATAACGTGGCTCGCCGAGACGGCATCGGTTCTCTTATTCTCGATGCAGCGTTTACCATTGGCTCGATGCCTGAACATTACTTCCAAGGCATCGGTGGAGGGCCTGGTCCAATAGGGGTGCATGAAATGGCTGAACGCCTCATTCATTCCGGCCAATTTGAAGGGCCGGCTCCTCGCCAACACCTCTCACAAAACGTCGAGCATTCTCCAATTCACAACGCTTGGCAAGCCAAGCGAGACCATTTGCTTGCTGAAGATTTCCCCCCTCATGATGTTGAAGTTTATTCTGATTATCTGATGAACAAAGGACCCGCTTACGCTCAAGTCGGCGGCGTTCATGATATCCTCAAGGATTCCAACGGGCAGACCTATGTTGTTGGGCGCGACGATGCAGTTGCCGCAAAAACCCTCTTTGAATCGATTGAAGGCATTGACATCATGACGCCGGGAGCAGTAGCCCTTGCGAGTTTACAGCAAGCATTAGCATCTGGAGAAATCCAGCACGACGCTGTGACCGTCCTCAACATCAGCGGCGGTGGAGTCGAACGAATGAAGCGGGAACATGAAACATCGATTGTTGAACCGTGGCTTCGCGTAAGCAAAGAAAACGGTGCTGCAATGATTCTTGAAGCACTTGAGCAAGATTGAAATTATTTGAATTTCAAGCACTACGGCCTTCGTCAAACATTTCTTGCAAACTTCCGTCTTGTAGCATTTCCAATACGATATCGGAGCCGCCAATCAGTTCGCCTTGAACGTAGATTTGAGGCATTGTTGGGAAGTCAGACCAAGCACATACCGAAGGGATAGCTCGTTGGTCGGTGAGAATATTGACTGCAGCAAACGGTTCTCCAAATTGCTGTAAAGCCTGTGCAGCACGGTTCGAGAATCCACACTGCGGCTCGTTCGGTGTTCCTTTCATGAACAACACGAGAGCGTGTTCATCAACAATGGCTTGCAATTCTTCAGGTGTCCAATTCATTTTCATCATTCCTTGTTTTTCTCGATTCGTCGTATGTGGACGCCTTGTCCACCGCCGTGAGGGTCAAACGCAGTATCGCCAGCGGTTTCTGCTTGTGCTGGAGTCATGCATTTGAGGTCGAGTGCGTGTATGGGGTGAGGGATGTGCTGTTTCATGACAGCAAGGACGAGTTTTTGGCGTTGCAATGGCCGCATGCCGTCGAAAGATTCGGAGATGACTCGTACGTGAAAATGGTCTCCGGAGCGGTGCAAATCAATTGCTTCAACGTGTGCATCGGGGACTGCTTTCAGTACTTCAGCCTCAATCCATTCAGTCGCTACCATCTCCACGCCTCAAACCTCGGTGGATGAAGTGGGCTTTGAACCTCGCGTTTGAATCCGATGCTTCAAGGAGCGTAACCATCAGCAGCGTTTATGGAGGGCAAAACGGTGAAGAAAGCCCGTCTTCCTCACATGGGGAGGGATTCTGCTTGGCTTGCTGGTGCAGATATCATTGCGGTATTCCTCGCTCTTCTTGGCCAGGTCGTCCTGACCAGGGCGTTGTGGACGGAGTCGTACGGACTGTTCGTCTTGGCACTGGATGTTTTCGCGACGCTCTTTTTGGTTATTGATCTTGGATTGCCTACCTTACTTGCACGGGACGGTCCTCGAGCACCGCATCGCATTTGGCCGTCAATTCTACGCATATACAACTTACAGATAAAGGCAGCAATACCGTTTCTGATTGGAGCATTGCTCTTTGTACCCTTCATTGATTCTGAGTTCTCAAGCCATGCTCCGATTATGCTTGTTTGCGCAATGATTGCCTTGGTTCATATCGCTACATATGCTCCTCGGTCCGGACTGAGGGCGGCCGGAGAGGCTCGGCTCGAAGCATGGACGAAAATTCTCGAACGAGGTCTAACGACAGCCGCTTACCTCTCGTTGTATGCACTGGGAGTCACTTCGGTTGTTGCTTACGCTGCTGCCTTCCTTTTCGGTGCCTTGTTCGGTCTTTTCTTCGCCGTGTGGTGGGTGAGGAAAACAATGCAAATCTATCGTGGGCAGGCAGGAGACCAAGGCGAAATGGGTGAAGCATGGTTGAACAACAGGAATTTACTCCTTCAAGCCCTGCCGTTTGCAATCACTCTTGGCGTGCTTCCATACGTCGTTCGCATTGAGAAGTTCATCGTAGGTCTCGAGTTGGGAGTCGATTCAGCAGCATTGTTCCATGTCGCTCAGTTGGCATGGTTGGCTGGTTTGGTCATCCCACAAGCACTGCGGGCCGCTTTGCTTCCGGTTCTTGGTAAAGTTCGCCACCATCCCGAGGAATTTTCACGAGAAATGAAGGCATCTCTCGACATATGCTTTGGACTCTTGCCGATTGGAATCTTTGCTGGTGCAGGGATTGTCAAATTGTTTCTGCCTCTCGCTTTCCCTTCGCAATACCTTGATGGCTCTCTTGGTGCTTCGGCAGTCGATTTGTTCGTCGTGCTGTTGCTTGGTTGGTGCTTCACACTTCTGGCGACTCCAACATACACGGCATTGCAAGCGGGATTGCATCCTTGGCGTTTCACGTTCTTCATCGTCGTCGTTGTCGGCTTTTCTGCGGCCATCGGTTTCGCCTTAATCGGTTGGCAATCGGATGCAGGACTCACTGAAGGCTTGTTTGCCGCAGCCTACGCATCGACGCTTTCCGCATTATTTGCACTCCTCGTCTCGATTCATTTGTCCGGTTCCTGGCATCTTTTGTTGGAGCGAGGCACCGAATGGCTTGTCGCCGTATCATGTGCGACACTCGCATGTTACGGACTTCTCAACGGTACACTCCTCGCTGTTGCTGGAGTTGTACTGTTTGCCTTCACGCCACAAGCTCTGCGAGCAGTTGGTTCCACTGTTCAAGGAAATACGATTCAGAAAACGATTGAGGCAGAGTGAACGGCTTGTCCCACCGTTCTTTCAAAGCTGCTTCACACGCATCAGCCAGCGCAATGGCGTCGTATTGGCTAACGACATGCTCCTCGGGAAGATAGGACCCTACATCACCGACATCAACAGAAACTACGGGCGTTCCACAGGCGATTGATTCTCTTGCCACCAACGGACCGGATTCGCGTTTTGATGTGATGAGGGTGAGGTCAGCGACCAACATCCGGTCCCAAACGATGGGCCGCGGTTGAATCTTCAGTGTCGTCATTCCAACAATCCATCCTCGTTGTTCAAGGATTTCACCGGTTTGCAAGGCAAGCAAGTGGTTTTTTTCTGGCCTGCGTGGGTCGGCTGGAAACAGGATGTCGATTCGGTCTTTCCTCCACCGCCCGTTCCACGGTTTGAGGGGTTTGAGCCATTCGTCTTCAACAGCACAATGGCAAGGAATCATCCGCACTTGTTCTGAATCGATGCCTGCTTCTACAGCAATGCTGTGAAGACGTTCCGAAACGACGACCAATCGGTCTGCCGAAGAAGCGAGGTTGTGCGTCATTTTCGAGATGTTCTCATGCGTCAGTCCTACATCGAAATCATAGCCGTGGACGACTGCAGCCCATGGCACCTTGAATCGCAAAGAAAGCGCACTGGCCAAGGCTGCAGCAGGCCATATTGTATGGCAGACAATGACCTCTGGCTTCCACCCATCAAGCCACGAATCGACGCTTTTGACGTGCTTGCGCACACTCCGTGCGGTAATCGAAGGCCAAGGATGATTTGGCAGCGCCGTGTATCGAGGTGCAAAGACACTCACTCCGCCGTGTTCGAACTCACGGGGTGCTTTTGCCGCACCGGTGAGCGTAGAACGACGAGCTTCTTGGTAGCGAAGCATCCTCGGGAGTGGATTGACAACGCGCACGTCGTGGCCGTCGTTGACGAAACTTTGGACTTGGTCAGCAACAAAAGTACCGCGTGCTGAGTTTGTTGGTAATGGATAGAGCAGCGATACCACGAGAATTCGCATTCAAACGCCTCGCTTACGCTTCAAGTGCTGCTTTGATGATCTCAAGATTCTCTTGAACGCTCGCCTTATCGTTGAAAAGACCGGAACCGACAACGCAGTTGCTCACGCCCCAGTCTCGCAACATGGCGATGTTATGTGATTTGACACCACCATCAATTTGAATCTGAACAGGACGGCCACCTGCAGCGACTTGTTGGTCAATGGCCGCCTTCAACCGTCGGATTTTTTGCTCGACGGTTGGTATGAACGATTGACCTCCAAAGCCAGGGTTTACACTCATGACCAGAACCAAGTCCAGTTCAGAAAGAACTTCCAAAGCAGCATCAACAGGCGTGCCGGGATTCAAAACAACACCAACGCCTGCACCTGCGGCACGTATAGCGGTTACCAGTCGGTGCAAGTGTGTAGCCGCTTCAACGTGAACCGAAAGGTGATTACAACCGGCATCGATGTAGTCTTGGAAGCAGGTTTCAGCGTTGGAAACCATGAGGTGCGCATCGAACACAGGTTCTGGGCCGAGGGCCTTTCGCAACGAACGAATCACTGGTGGGCCAAAGGTAAGGTTCGGGACAAAATTGCCGTCCATAACATCAAGGTGGAGCCAGTCAAGCCCACTGTCAACGGCTTTTTGGCACGATTGAGCAAGGTCTGCAAGGTCTGCAGTTAGGACGCTAGGTGCGATGATCATGTCTCTCCCCATACCTTGCCAAGAGGCGCATTACCATGAGCATTTCGTTCACTTTTTGTAAATCATTTCAGTGCGAAGGCTCTTAATGCTCCTTACGGAGGAGTCGTTGGTGCGACCATGGGTGAAGTACGAGCAGTTACCGACGCAGAATTTGAAACAACAGTGAATGGAAACGGCTGGGTATTGGTCGATTTCTGGGCACCTTGGTGTGGGCCTTGTAAGGCAATTGCCCCAGTTCTTGAACAAGTTGCTGGAGAGCGTGAACTTCTCGTCGCTAAGGTCGACACAGATTCGAATCCAATGAATGCAGGTCGCCTCGGCGTCCGCGGCATTCCAGCCCTTTTCCTCTTCCGAGATGGAAACCTCGTCAGCCAAAAGAGTGGAGCAATGCCAAAGCCACAGCTCCTCAGTTGGATTGATGAGTACATGACTGCAGACGATTTCTGATCAGTCCAATCGCTTTCTTCGCTCGGTTTTTGGAGCACCCACGTCGCGTAATAATCGTTCTCGAAGGGCTTCATGGAGCCACATCCCTTCATCCAGTTCAAGCAACAAACCGTGTTTGATGAGGTTCTCGGGCGGCACTCCGCTCCAGCCAACGGCAGAAGCGAGTTTCTCCCAAGGCACCGGCTTTTCAGAGACAGCGAGTGTCGAAAGCAGTTCGTGTTCTGTGGGGGGGAGACCCGTAAGGATTTCTTCATCGAGGAATCTCAGCCAGTCTTCGTGTGTCGTTTGACCGTAAAGTTCCAACATCTCCAGGGCCAGTGGGTGACCGCCGGTAGCAGCATGAACTTCATCGACGCCGATGGACGACCCGTTTTCAAGCTGACTGAGCCAATCTTTGGTATCTTCAAGGGTTAACCCGCTCAAGGGCATTTCTCGAACCAAGCCACGCGTATGCACATCTCGGCGATCGTAAATCCGTAAGGTCGTACGTGAGATGAACAATAAACGCAAAGGTGCTTTCAAGGAAATCTGCAACAAAGCTCCAAGCAAATCTTTTGCGTTTTCTTCCATATGATGTACATCGTCCAGAACAATCAGCCAATAGGGTGGTGGTCCACCTGCTTCGTTCTTGTACCGCTCGCGGATTGTTCTGGCATCCGTCAAGTAGGAGAGTAAACGCCTTCTCCAAGCATCGACGTTGACCGTTCCACCGGGGGTCAGTGGGAGAGTATCAATCAAGTTGTATGGGTCATGTGATTCATCGATGCCAAATCGATGAAGTAAGCTTGTAGCGAGTCCGAGCGAGCGGTCCCACGGCTGACAAGGATACCAGCAAATGGACAGATGCGGCTCATCCTCGACGCGTTGAGTTAGCCAGTGCGCCACCAGAGTAGATTTCCCAATTCCTGCAATACCGTGGACGACCGCACACGGTTTGCGCGCATCAAACCAGTCGTGCAGTTCTTGCAATTCTTCCGTACGCCCGTGAACAGGTCGAGTGACTGGTGGCTTGTTGTGGTATGTGGCATGCGCTCCAGTCATGGGCGTTAAACGTCCAGGTTTCGGAACGCTTTCTTCGCTGCGTTTACTGATGGTGCCAAAACGAATATCCCCATAGGTGAGGACCCCTTCATGTTGGGCATGCATGAGGACTTGTAGAAGAGAGATATCTGCTGAGAGACGAACAGGCACCTCAACGGCTTCAACCTCGAGCAGCTCACCGCTTGAATCTCTCATTAACACCTTGATTGCACCGAGGGATTTAGAGAGACGCTCTGCGGCTGATTTCCCTTGCTCTGTTAATTGCCATGTTTTCTGCCGACGGTCTTCGCCACGGATGGTGCGGGTATGCTCGGTGACCATTTCATCTCGGAGTAAAGTGCGCATGGTTCTGCTCACATTGGGTGGGTGCTGTGCACAGGCTTGAGCAATGCCAGGACGAGTAAGTTCTGAGCCCACAATGTATCGGTCGTTTTGAGCGATGTGTTCGGCTAAGTGTAACAGCACTCGGTCTTGAACCGCGACGCTGACCTTTGGCAAACCGTCGCTCATATTCACCGCTGTACGGTAGCGCTTCTCAATGCTTTGCCTTGGTGTGTCCAAATGCACAATCAGACCATAAGGCCTTTTAGTGGTGAAGTATCGCAAGGGTATGGCTTATCTCCGCAAGGCTATGTTTCTAACAATCCTGATGTTTTTCATGACATTAGCCCCCCTTGCGGCAGGTGCAGACTCCGACGGTGATGGGTTCGACGATTCGGTTGACGATTGCCGTTGGGCTTCAGGGACATCTACGCTCGACCGGGACGGATGCCCAGACAGTGACGGCGACGGAACGTCCGACATCAACGATGGTTGGACAACGAACAATCCTAATTTCCAAAATGAGCACACAACTTCCTCGAATTCTGATTATAACGGCATCGATTACTCACCAGATGGTGAATTCATTGTTACAGGCTCAGAAGACGGTTTTGTTCGGTTGTGGAACGCGACCACCCATGTCAACATTCGATCTGCAAACGCAATTCCAAACGGAGCCGTCACTTCGGTTGCCTATTCGCCCGATGGACAATACATCGCAGCAGGGCTCGATGATGACACCATGGACATCTACTACGCAGGCAACCTCACCTCCATTCACGGAACCATCAGTGTCGATGTCGGGAGCAACGACTTCGTCAACAGCGTAGAGTTTTCTCCTGACAGCAGTTTAGTGGCGGTTTCAATTGGTCGAGCGGGCAACGGTGGGACCAACGGGCAAGTGTTCCTCATCCAAGTAGCCGACGGTCAAAAGTTGGGCAGTGGTATGAATCCAAACGGCGAAGATCGATTTTATGATTCAGCCTTTTCACCTGACGGGGAACTGATTGCATTGGCAGGAAACGGCGATTTCTACATCGTCAACATCACCTCAAGGGCGACCGTTTACACGCTGACGAACCCACCCGGCTCAGTGAATTCAATCGCTTGGTCCTCCGATGGAAACTACATCGCCATGTGCGGTGGCTGGGAAGGCGGCAGTGCGAGCTTCGACATGTATGAATTCTCTGGAAATTCATGGGTGAGAATTTGGGAGAAGTCAACCACAACATCGTGCTATTCCACTGATTTTTCCTACGATAGCAGTCAAGTCGTAGCAGGACACGGTTACTACCTAGGCGACGGAGCAACTGCAAAGGTCTTCGATTCCGATTCAGGTGTACAGATCGACACATTCAGCGGCCCACGGACCAACGGTTGCACAGGCACCGGTAACAGCAATCCATGTGGTATAATGTACGATATTGCCTGGAGTCCAGACAGCACACACATCGTCACTGCACACGGTCGGAATGACGAGGGCGTTTACTACTGGTATGCTGATATTGATGAAGACAACGACGGCTACAACACCACCGACCAAGGCGATGGCGTCGTCGATGCTTTCCCAAGCGAAGGCACCCAATGGGACGATTCCGATAACGACGGCTATGGAGATAATCCAGCACCAGCTTTCCAACCCGATGCATGTGTGTTGGTCGCAGGCACTTCAACCGAAGACAGATTTGGTTGCCCTGACGGCGACGGAGACGGCTGGTCTGACGAAGGGGATGTTTATCCTACAGACCCGCTTCAATGGCTAGATACAGACGGTGACGGGTACGGTGACAACTACTATTTCGACCTCAGCGGCGCTCAACTTCACATGAATCAAACTGGAGATGCTTTCCCTGACGATGCAACGCAATGGAACGACACAGACGGTGACGACTTTGGGGATAACTATGTGAATGCATCATGGGATAATTTCCGAGGAGAGAATTGGCCAGGGCTGCTGGTTTCTGTTGCCAACAATATTGACACCTTCCCACTCGACCGAACGCAATGGGCTGATACCGATGGAGATTGGGTAGGCGATGAGCAAATGAGCGACCGTGCAGACGGTTGCCCAACGATTTGGGGGAATTCTCAATACGATCGACTGGGATGCCCAGATACCGATTCCGACGGATGGTCGGACCCAGATGCAGGATGGCCGGCAACAACCGATTGCTACGGCGCTGATGCCTTCCCAGATGACCCAACTCAATGGTGCGACGAGGACAACGATGGATACGGCAGTAACCAGTCCGGTAACAACGCTGACGAATGTCCAAACCAAGCAGGAACCTCAACTGAAGACCGTATTGGGTGCACAGACTGGGATAATGATGGCTATTCCAATGCTGGCGATCCGTTCCCGAACGACGGCACCCAATGGGCAGACCGTGACGGTGACAATCGCGGTGACAATCCAAACGGTACAAATCCCGATGCTTTCCCTGATGACTCTTCTCAGTGGGTTGACGCAGACAACGATGGCTACGGGGACAACCCAGGTGGCTTCAACGGCGATGCTTTCCCGAACGACGGGTTACAGTGGGAGGACACCGACGGTGACGGATTTGGTGACAATTTTGTTGATGCAGATGGAGACGGCGTTTCTGAGGGTAACTCAGACGTATGTCCTACCGTTTCAGGTAATTCTCTTGACCCCACCACTCGAGGTTGCACAGATACAGACCAAGATGGCTTTGTTGACCCTATCGATGTGTTCCCGGAAGACCCGTTCCAGTGGGCAGATGCTGATGGTGATGGCTGGGGTGACAACACCGGTGTTCCAAGTGGCGATGATTGCGTAGATGTCTTCGGTAAATCGTTTGAGAACAACCGTCACGGATGCCCAGATGCTGACTTTGACGGTTGGGCTGATGTCGATGATGTCTTCCCGTACGATACCTTGCAGTGGAAAGATACCGACGGTGACGGTTGGGGCGACAATTACGATTACTTCAACGAAACCATCGACGACCTTGACAACCCAGGCCAAACCTACACCATCCGCAACCAAACCGGCGATGCCTTCCCTACAATCGAAGACCAATGGTCGGACATGGATGGCGACGGTTGGGGTGACAACCAAACCAGCTTCTATCAGCCGGATGCTTTCCCATTCCAACCTTCGCAATGGAACGATTTCGACGGTGACGGATACGGTGATAACAGCGTGTTTGACCCTGATGGTGAAGATGGCCCATTTGGCCCTGAAACGGCTTTCCAGCCTGATGAATGCCGCAAGGAATTTGGAACTTCAGTGCCGTTCACTGAAAGTGAAGGCTACGGTTGTCCTGACAGCGATGGTGACGGTAGATCAGACAGCAACGACATCTGTCCGTGGGATCCTGCCATCACCAACGGGGTGCTGACAGGTCCAAATGCTGTGAAGTGTGCTATCACATCGGACCCGAGTCTCAACACCGGTGACGGTGATGGTTCAGCGCTTGGTTTCTCAACCGATTCAACCACCTTCATGGCGTTGGGTGGACTCATTGTGCTGCTCTTAGGCCTCATTTTCGTTGCCCAGATAGCCAAGGCATCTTCGAAGCGCAAGGCATCTGCTGAGCGCGCTCAAGAAGCCAAGATGGATATCGCCTTCTCTGAAGAAGAAGAACGACGCCTCGCTTGGATTGACCACTACGTTGCTGCCGGACAACTCGATGAAGCTCGAGCGCTTGGCTGGAGCGAGAGTGCACCGGTTCCTGAATGGAAGCAATACGAGATGCAACAACAAGCCGATCAGGCTGGGGCAGTACCGACCATGCTCGACTTGAACAAGTTGTGATTGCTCTTTTTGTTACACATCGATTGCACCGCTTACCTTTCAAGTAATGACCGTGATTGTTGACCATGGCCGGCGGTACGCGTTGCACTGTAGCAGTCCTCGCGCTGCTTCTGCTCGCCTCTCTTCCGTATGCAGCGGGTGAAGAATCCGGTGGCGTCGTTTTCTTGCTTCAAGACCAATCAACGCTCGACAGAGACTGGTACATCGAAGGTGATTCAGTCAATATGCTCCCAGTAATTGTGAACAACGGTGTTGATACATCGATTGACAACGACCCTTCGTGTGGCGTTTCACTCCAAATTCTCGACTTGAACGGAGTTTTACTGGTCGACGAATCACCTCTTTGTCGAGGCCAATCTCAAACGTTGGACCTTGACAGCGGGGAAGAACATTCTTTTTCATCACTCACTTGGGATTTAACCCGAGAAGACGGTTCCTTTGTTGAGCCCGGAACCTACATCGTTCAAGCCTTCCACTCCGCAACAGAAACAGTCGTTTCTCAAGAAATCTATGTCCAAACTTCCGTCGATGTGTCTCCGGATTTAGAGATTATTCTTGAACTTAACAGCCGGCTTTCACCCTTGCAACACGGTGAAGAAATTATCCTCGGAGTTGTCCTTCGAAACCCCACTTCTGAACTTACACTTCTCCCACAAGTCGATGATTGCTATGTGGACCTCAACATCAATGGAGCATCCACTCTCGCGATGTCATGTTTTGATTCGGTCCCTGCTTTGGAACCTTACGAACAAATTCTTCTTGGACATGTTCTTCTGCAAGACTCTTCACTTCTCCAAGGTTTAAACACGATTCAAGCAAGTCTCCCCTCACAAGCTTTGCTTCAAACGACATCGTTTACCCTTGAAGCGTCAGAGTCAATCGACACCTCAACTCAATCACGAACGAAAGTGCAATTTTTACAAAACGCTCCGGCTGAGTACCGCTTCAGCGGCCAAGATATCTTTTCCTCTGTTGTTCAAATCGAGAACATCGGCGAAGACACGCTTGAATTTCACTTTACGGACTCGTGTCGCGCTGAGATGTGGGTAGTGAACGATTTGAACGAAGTGGTGTTCGACAGCCGACTTCTCAAGAATTGCAACGCTCTAGAACTTGATTACTCCATCGAACAAGACGGCAAGTTGCAGTTCACATTACCAGACTGGACATTTACCGATTTAGAAGGATGCGATGTTCCGACGGGAAAGTATTCACTTGTCGCCGAGATACCCGAATTCCACCTTGCCGTTCATCACACCATCGAATACCAACAATACGCCTCATCCGATTGCGCATCTTCGCCACAGTTTGAAGTCTATCCAGAATTGATGTCAACCGGTTCGGGATTCAATCTAAATTTGACTCTTGATGCTATGAAATCAGATGTCGACCTTCGCTGGATTGACTCATGTTCACTCAGCATTGCCATCATCGACCTTTCAACCATCACAGAAGTCAATGAACAATTCACCATGTGCAATTCACTCGAAGGACGACATTTTGTTCTCCCATTCGGTGAAGATGCAGAATCGCTTACCTTAGAAGCAGGCTACATCGAAATGGTCGACTCGATGTCCCAGCCCCTTGATGATGGCCAATACCAAATGATTTTGACGTTCCAATCATCACAACCGGTCCGTGTAGGATTCGCTCTCAATTGGCCGTTGGACGGTCAAGTTTCTACTGTTGAACAAACCGTGGAAGCCGTCGTTGAGGAGGAGCCGAGAACGGTCAGCGGAACATGGTCAGGCTTGCAGACAGAGCTTGGTACGTGTTGGATGTTTGAAACAGTGGACGAAGAACAAATCCTTCTTTCAAGCGCTCTTCTTGGTCCTTGGGTTCCGCAGCAAGGATGGAGCGGCACGTACGAGGTCGTTGACGCCCCAGCACACCCTGCGTGTGAAATGTTCCAAGCACCGTCTGTACAAGTGCGAACTCTAGAGGCGGAAACTCCACTCCAAGAAACAGAAGAGGTCGTTGAACAATCAGTTCTTGATTCTGAAGAAGAGGCCGTGGATGAGCAAGCAGCCATTATCGTTCCATCCGTGATTGTTGTTGTCGCATCTGGTTCGCTTCTTTCCATGCTGTTTGCGGTTCTTCTCAGTAATGAATCGCTTCGCATTCCGTCAACTGCAGCAGGCCTGTGGTTCCTTGGCTTGATCGGCAGGACCCATGAAACAAGCGATGGTCGATACCAACGCGGCCGTTTGATGGGGTACCTCACTGCAAACCCAGGATGCCATTTCCGAGCGCTCATGGCCGCTTTGGACATGAGCAACGGACAGATCACGCACCATTTGAGAATCCTTGAATCGGAGGAAGGCATTTGGCGAAGGAAAGACGGTCGTCTTGTTCGATATTACCCACTGACCAATTCCCTTCACCCAAACATGAACGAAGACGACTTACCTGTGCCGCCTTTGTCTCCCGACCCGAACAGTCTTCAAGGTAAGATTCTCTCGTTGTTGGACCACGATGGTCCGCTTGGAGAATTCCCTACTCAAGCAGAACTCGCCAACAGACTCGAAAAGAGCCAGCAATTGGTATCTCACCACTTGCGAACTTTACAGAAATTTGGGCTGGTTGAGAAGCGAAAAATGGGACTCAAAAACCGCTACAAACTCACCCGTGAGGCAATTTTCTTGCTTGAGACAAGCACAGACTTCACTCGTGAAGATTGACGGTGCGTTGAATTCCCTGGGGTTCGACAGCCCATTCGATGTGTTCCCAACCGTGCTTTTCTGCGACGGCCATCACTTCATCACGATACATCACATCTTCAAGCATGACGCCAACCATTCCACCTGCTCCGGCACCCATTGCTTTCCATCCGAAAATCTGGCTGCCCCAAAGCGGCCGCAAGATTCTGCGAAAAGGTGCACCGATGGCGAAGTCCAACATGTCAACGCCTTTGGTGGCTCGGAACAAGCCAATCCCAATTTTCGGAATGTCCTCTGATTCTACAGCCTCAAGCATTTCTTGAGCCATTGCCCGTATCCGATGCAATCCTTCACGCACGCCAGTGTCGCCCTCAGCGTATCGTTTCCATATGGAATCATGAAGTTCTCCCGACACGTGGGTGATTCCACTGTCAAAGAGCAAGAGGTTCTGTTCAAGTTCTTGTATGAATTCTGGAGAGGGATGAAGTTGTCTCGCCGTCACAGTGTCTCCGCTAAATTGCAGGTGTTGCAGGCCACCGTATGCACTGGCCCACTGGTCCTGTCGCCCACCTGTGTTGCCCAGCAGTGCTTCAAATTGGAACGCGAGTTCTGCGATTTCATCAGGCGTTTTCCCTTCACCAGCGATGGCCGAAAGAAAGGCTACGTTCATGGCCCCGGATGTTCCAAGCCCAGAACCAATGGGGACATCGGATGAGTATTTTACCGAAATACGACGTTCATCGTCAATGTGCATTTCAGCAGTAACGTATCGATTGATGGCGAAGTTCACCACTTCACCTCCATAATCACGGCAATAGGCCGGCACATCCGTCCAACCACCTGCTAAATCAATTCGGACTGGGACGCGTACGGTGATTGTCTTGGCCATGATTACCCGATAATTTCCACCCACATGAAGAGTGGCATTCAAGTCAAATGGTTGATACGGAGGTTTGTCTCGCACGACGGTTGGTCTCAAAATGGACAATGAATACAGCCCCGTTGATGAAGTCTCTTGGCAGCAAAAATGGGATGAAGCTCGTATTTTTGAATGTGAAATCCGAGAAGAAAGGCCTAAATTTTACTGCCTTGAAATGTATCCTTACCCTTCCGGAAAAATGCACATGGGCCACGTTCGAAACTACTCGATCGGTGACGCTATTGCACGTTACAAGCGAATGATGGGCTTTGATGTTCTTTATCCAATTGGTTTCGATTCGTTCGGAATGCCTGCTGAAAATGCAGCAATAGATGAAGGTGGCCATCCGTACAACATCACTGAACGGAACATGGCATCGATTACTCAACAAATCAAACGCATGGGTTTTTCATACGATTGGAAACGTCAACTCAAGAGCCATGACCCGCGCTATTACAAGTGGAATCAATACTTTTTCACCAAGTTTTTCGAACAAGGTCTCGCCTATCAAGAACACGCTCCGGTCAATTGGTGTCACCAATGTGAAACAGTTCTAGCCAACGAACAGGTCAAGGCTGGAAGATGCTGGCGATGCAATGGGCCTGTTGTTCAAAAAGAAATGAAACAATGGTTCCTCAACATTAACCAGTATGCGCAAGAGCTCGTTGATGGACTGGATTCTATTGCGTTCCCAGAGAACGTCAAATCACTGCAAAGAGACTGGCTTGGACGCTCAGAAGGCGCACAAATCACATTTGAAGTTGAGGGCAAGGGCATGAACATCGACGTGTTCACGACCCGTCCCGATACCCTGTTTGGTGTCACGTTTGTGACCCTTGCTCCGGAACATCCGATGGCCGAACAATTGGTCAAAGGAACGGAATATGAATCGGCATGGCAAGACCTCTACGATGAAGTCTCGGTGATGGCTGAATTTGATCGAATTCGCGACATGAAAAAGAAGAAGGGTGTGCCTTCGGGGTGCTTTGCCCTTCATCCATTAACCGGCCAGAGGCTCCCAATTTGGATTGGAAACTTTGTCATCGCCTCCTACGGAACTGGAGCAGTCATGGCAGTTCCAGGTCATGATGAGCGAGACTTTGATTTTGCGAAAGCATTCGATATACCGATTCGACGCGTCCTTGTCATGGAGGAAGGGGGCGATGCTGATGCACCATTGAAATCTGCAGATACTGCCCACGGTTGGATGGTCAACTCTCCTCTCGAAGGTTTTGATGGATTGTACGGTGAAGAGGCCATGAAAGCCATTACCGACGCGCTTGAATCCAAAGGCTCAGGTAAGCAGACCATCAATTGGAAAATCCGCCCTTGGCTCATTTCACGACAACGGTACTGGGGAACTCCAATACCTATGATTCACTGTGGAGATTGCGGTGTTGTTGCGGTTCCTGAACACGACTTACCGGTAGAATTGCCCACTGATGTAGCCTTTGGCCAAGGAAACCCTCTTGAAACATCTGAGGAATTCTTGAATGTTGACTGTCCAAAGTGCGGTAAACCAGCGCGTCGCGAAACCGATACAATGGACACCTTTGTTGATTCTTCATGGTATTTCCTACGATTTACTGATGCTTTGAACGATGACAAGTGTTTCGATGCGGACGCAGCGAACCACTTCATGAATGTCGATTTCTATTGCGGTGGAATTGAGCACGCTCAAATGCATTTGATTTATGCACGATTTTACACCAAGGCACTGCGGGATTTAGGCTTGCATTCCGTTGATGAGCCGTTCAATAAGTTGCTGTGCCAAGGGATGGTTAATTCACCAGCGCCATGGTGCGACTCCTGTCAACTCACACTTTCAGTGACCCATTCTGGCTCTCCTTGTCCTCACTGTGGAGATGAACTTTCTGAACGCTCGGCAAAGATGAGTAAGTCGCTGGGTAATACGGTTTCTCCGGGCTTGATGATTGAACAGTACGGAGCAGATACTGTCCGTTTGTTCATCTTGTTTGCGGCAAACCCAACAGCAGGTATGGATTGGTCTGATTCTGGTATCGCCTCAAACCACCGAGTGATGATCCAAATGGCTTCGATGCCTGAGAAATTACTCGGGTGGAGCCAATCGCCTTCGCCGATGGACACATGGATGCTCGCTCGACTCAAGCAACGCTGTGCTGAGTTCCAACACGCTATGGATACACTGGATTTGCGACGAGCGGTGGAGATCTCCCATTACGATTTGATTAAGGATATCAATTGGTATACTCGTCGAGGTGGAGAGAATGCTGAACTTGGGCTCCAAATCCTCAAGTCTTGGACCCACCTTATTTCTGTTTCAACCCCGCACCTCGCTGAACAATGGTGGCAAGAACTGGGCATGGATGGGCTTGTCAGCGGCGTGGAGTTTGAGCACTTGACTGCGATGACTGAGGCCGAACAGTCTGCGCTTGATAACGAGACGGTGCTTCGCAGCGTTCTTGATTCTGCGCGTCGCATCAAGGATGTTGCAGAACGCCATCTTGACGGGCCTGCTCAGTCCGCAACAATCGTTGTCTCTCCAACCTGGAAACGGGTTATGGCGGTTGAAGCACTCAACTTCATTGAACAAGGTGGCAGCGTCAAGAACTTCATTGCTCATCTTTCACAAATGGAAATTGCCCAAGGAGAACGTCAAGGTGAAATCATTGGATATTGGGGCAAGAAGATGTTACCTCAAGTGTTCAAGTGGGACGATGCATCACGTGCTCTCCTTCACAGTTCTCTGGATGAAGTGGCGGCTCTTTCGAACGGTTCTGCCTTTATTGCTCAAGAACTTGGCTTACAATCGGTTCAAGTTGTCCTTGGAGAATCGGACGAAGACCAAACAGGTCGAGCAGGTGGTTCAATGCCTCTTTCTCCAGCGATTGTTTACGCTTGATTAACTGCGCTTCCATTCGTTTCCAGTCCACCAGTAGCTCGAGCCATCGTCCATTTTACGCCAAGTATAACCTGCTTCATCGGTCCATTGTTGCAGGACGACAGGCTCTGCAGCGACCACCGGTTGTTGAGTCACGGGTTGTTGGTGCGTTTGCTGGACAGGTGTTACCTGCGGCTGGACAGGAAGAGAAGCGAACTGCTTCACTTCTTCATCCGTAGAATCATTTCCACGGCGCATAAAAAGAACAGCGCCAACAGCGCCAACGACCAGAACAACAACTCCAATGATGGTGAACATCTGCTTTTGAGCTGCTTTTTCTTCGGCAGCGAGATTTTCTGCAACCAGTTGTGCATTGTCACCGACTCCATCTCCATCGGTGTCGAGCGTTTCAGTAGCATCGTTCGGGAATGCATCGGCATTGTCGCCTGCACCGTCACCGTCTGAATCAGCTGATTCGCTGGCATCTGTAGGGAATACGTCAGCGTTGTTTCCAACACCGTCTCCGTCGTCGTCAAGCGTTTCGGTTGCATCGTTCGGTAATGCGTCAGCATTATCGCCAACGCCATCCATGTCACTGTCCAACGTTTCAGCAGCATCGGCTGGGAACGCATCAGCATTGTCGCCAACGCCGTCCATATCCGTATCAAGCGTTTCAGTGGCGTCATTCGGGAATGCGTCAGCGTTGTTTCCTACGCCGTCTCCGTCGTCATCAAGCGTTTCATTGGCGTCATTCGGGAATGCGTCAGCGTTGTCTCCTACGCCGTCGGTATCCGTATCGAGTGTTTCATTGGCGTCATCAGGAAATACATCTGCGTTGTCGCCAACCCCGTCACCATCCGTATCGACGGTTTCAGTTGCATCGTTGGGAAACTCATCTGCGTTATCACCAACACCATCTTCATCCGAGTCGGTCGATTCAGTTGCATCGTTGGGAAACTCATCAGCATTATCGCCGACACCATCGCTGTCAGCGTCAGAAGATTCAGTCGCATCGTTCGGAAACACATCTGCGATATCGCCCACGCCATCGCCATCAAAATCACTTGACTCGTTGGCATCGTTTGGGAAGGCATCAGCATTATCCCCGACACCGTCTCCATCGGTATCGACGGTTTCAGTCGCATCGTTTGGGAAGGCATCAGCATTATCGCCGACACCGTCTCCATCCGTATCTGCTGATTCACTTGCATCATTCGGAGCCCAATCGCCGTTGTCACCTACGCCGTCTCCATCGGTATCGACGGTTTCAGTCGCATCGTTCGGAAACACGTCAGCGTTGTCACCGACTCCATCGGAATCTGAATCTTGATGTTCATTTGGATCGTCCGGGAATGCATCACTTTGATCACCGTATCCATCGTTATCAGAATCATAATCGATAATTTCGACCGAATTTGAGGAGGCTACTGCAGTCCCCAAATCCGTTCCATCGTTTGGAGTCACGGTCATTGTCCACATCTCACCTATCGAAGTGTACGATTGAGGAACATTGATGAAATCGTTACGCTGTGAAACTGCACTGCCATCCTTGGTCCATCGAATCTGAGTGTTTGATTCAACATCGCCGTCATCATCCGTATAGTCGTAGTTGGCAAAAAGTTCCTGATCATGGTATGCTTGTGTGATTGAACTGGAGCCCTGAGTAAGACTCACAAATACATTCGAGGCCAAAGGTGGGGTATTTTGTGTGACGATTTCAGTGATTGAGACGCTGTTTGTGTCCCATGCATCGCCCGAATTTTGGCTGTTTCCATTTCCTTGAAGAACCGCAATGTTGACGCTTACAGTACCGCTTCCACCAACAGGTGCTTGCCAGTCAAAGGTCCATCCGAGTTGACCAGAGCCGGTGTGTGTTGCACTGGTGCCGCTTTGGATTTGGACTCCGGTTCCAGCATTTTGAAGTGTGCCTTTGTTCACAACGACGTTAAATCCTCCAACAAAAGCTTGTGTTCCACCAGTATGACCGATGTTGATATTGTATACCTGTCCTGCGTTGTAGGATGTTGGGAAGTCGTCGGTGGCCGTTATGCCACCAGCATTGTAGTGGCAAGTGCAACCTGTCGAGGCTTGGTTATGCTTACCCGAGGAACTTCCCTGAATTGCAGGAACAGTTGCGAGTAGAAAGAACACTGCAAGACATAGGATAGTACGCTTATACGACTTCATAAGAAACGCTTGGGCGTGTAGGTATTGAATGTATTGGGTTGAAAACTCATTCTTCCTGCAGGTATTCACTTCCAAGAGATGCTGCATTAGAGAGAGTATCTTCGACCGAATTTGAATATTTTTTGACCGTTTTTGAGGACTTTGGATTGTTGAAGAAGGTAACATATACCGCCCCAATCACACATGCCAATGCCAGAGCATACAATCCATTGGAGAGTGTAAACTTGCTTTCAGAAGAGGCGTCGCCATCTGAGGAACCACCGATATCAACCTGGCAACCTGCAAGGTCGACAATGCGTCCTGAATCAGTGTTTTGACACAAATCAATTGCATTTGGAATGCCGTCTAAATCGTCATCCAGTTGGTATTGACTGCAACCTGTGATTCCCACTTGTTGGCCTGCTACTGTACGCGAACACAAATCATTGATGTCAAGCACTCCATCTTCATCGTCGTCGTCATCTTCGGCACTGTCAATGCATCCGTCCCCATCCACATCTTGTCCTTGAGCAGCGATACCTAAAATGCCGGTTGGACAATTATCAATTCGATCGTTCACTCCATCTCTGTCGTCGTCCTCATCTTCACTGATGTCCCGACAACCGTCACCATCGTGATCATCGATGGAGGCGCTGTCACTCCACCGGACATCGCCTCTGGGGCACGAATCAAGTGCATCGAGAACACCATCCTCATCGTCGTCAAAATCAGTGATCGAATCGTGGCAACCGTCCTGATCGTGGTCATTGATTTGGGTTGAGGTCCAAACCGGCGAATCTCGAGGGCAATTGTCCGTTGAGTTTGCAATTTCATCACCGTCTTCGTCGATATCACAACCGTCCCCGATATTATCGCCGTCAAGGTCTGCTTGCATTGGATTGGATAAGAACGGGCAATTGTCCATTTGGTCGACCCAATCGTCTCCATCGGTATCGATGTCAGCACATCCGTCTCCTTCGGCGTCGACTTCCGGAGTTGATTTCCAACCCACAGGGCCCAAGGGGCATAAGTCGACATGATCGAAAACGTTGTCTTCGTCATCATCGAAATCTTCAGTTGCATCTTTGCACCCGTCGCCGTCGTGGTCCGTTGAACCTTCAGAAAACCAATTGATGTCACCAAATGGACAATCGTCATTCGTATCGGAGATTCCATCGTTATCGTCGTCCTCATCGCATACATCGCCCTTGAGGTCCTCGTCAAAATTGGTTTGAGCCATGTTTGAAATCCTTGGACAATTGTCTTCTCCATCAAGCACCCCGTCGCTGTCTCGGTCGGTCTGGTAAAGCCACACTCCAATATCGAAGGACCCTAAGGAAGTAGCGTTGTACGGGCCTGTAGAGAAATCTCCGTTGAAAATATAGGAAAGTAACGGTGAACCGTCTTCAGCAACCTCAAGAGCAACCGCCTCGTCGTACCCGTCACCTCCAGCAGAGATGGCCCATTCCCACGTGTTATTTTCGAGTAACTCGGCAAGGAAAATATCGTAGTGATTTTCGTCACTGAAACCATCGATATCCGTGAGAGTGTCTTGTCCGAGAGTGAGGCCAGCGGATGTCACTCCAGTCACGAATGTGGAACCCTGTTTATTGTGAACAATACCAGTAGCACGATCAATACCGTCTCCGCCACCGGTCACAATATCCACCCATCCACCCGATTGTGAAACTTCTGCCACAAACAAATCTGTTCCGTTGGATTGTCCAGTGTAGAGGGACCCAAAGGATGCGTTTCCACTGAATTCGCCGACAATCTCAACCCCTGAGGAAGATCTTCCGTCGCAATCCCAAATCCGGTCTTCACCAAGTCCTCCAGCTGTAAGAGCCCAATCCCATCCGAATTCTGAGTATCGAGCAACGGCTATACCCGAGGGACCATCGGAGAGGAGATTCGTTTCGTTGAAAATGAGTTCACCAGTGAAAGTAGCGGCGACATATGTGGCGCCTAAGCCATCGATGCAAAGCGACCCAGTAGGCTCAATCCCTCCGATGGTATCTGTTTTCACATGAGAGAGAGACTCGCCGTTTTCGTTGAAAGACGCAATTAAGAGTGATTGGTCTGTGGAAGCCTCCAGGATGGTGTTGTTCAGTTCGACATCTCCAGTGAATCCAACAGCTAAGTGGATGTTGTTTTCGGGTGTGACGAGCATGTCGATGACAAAAAGTTCATTTTCGTTTCGAATTTGTGTTGCCCACACCCATTCTCTTGAGGCGTCCATTCTCGCAACAAAGGCATTCCCCTCATCGAAGTACGAGTCTTTTTCCAGAGGGGCTAAATCGCCCAGTTCCAGTTCGCATACGATGCCAATGCTGTTCATGCAGTATGTCCCCGCAACGATCAAATCACCGTTTGGCATCAATGCTATCGCATCAACAGAATCCGTAGTAACCGAGCCTTCGCTCATGGCTGTAATCCAAGTGCCGTTCGGTTCTGTCCAGCCGAGGAAAAAGTCGACGTCCTCTGAGCCACCTTTGGCACCGACCGGATCGATCACGTCATCAAACTGAATGTTCCCTTGAAACCAACCCGAAGTGATGACACTGCCGTTCGGATACATGAGGCTGTTGGCAACATAATCCATCAACCCTCCACCAAAACTTGTGGTCCAACCGTATGAGGTGTTGTTGGCTTCTTCGACAGAAGATGGGTTTGCCTTTGAATCAAGTGCGGAGTCGCTTTGAAGAGGGACAGATGACAAACTTGCGGTAACGAGTACGCAGACCAAAAAAAATGGAATGAGACTCTTGCGCATGTTTTACGGACCATGTTACAGCATTTGAAACCGTGTGTTTTTTGTCCCACAAGTTCATGTCGGGCCCACCAATGGATTTCCATGGACGCCCCTCAAGGAGTATGGCGTCGTTCTCTTGAGCAAAAAGAATCAATCCAAGCAAGTTTGAATCTAGCAAACCTCGATTCATGGCCATCATGGAACACTTCTGCTCAACGCGTTCTTTCCGAATCGACGGGGAGTCTCCATGTTGGGCAGCGGTTTGACCTTCATCGCATCGAACGTCAGCGCCTGATCGAGGAGATGTGGGAAGTAAGTGCCATTCGGCAGGGTGACAAACCAAAGTTCATCGAAATGGAATTTGATTGGCTCGGGCAACAGCGCGAAGGGAAAGCAATTGGGACTTCATTGAAATCGTTGAAGATGAGTGTGACTGTACTTTGTGAATCCGAAGGCGGCATAGAAATAGCTGCGTGGTGGACTGTATCCAGGTGGTCAAGATTTTTCCGAGGGCGAGTGAATGCACAGGCGAGAGCATTCGCTGCACAGTGGTTGCATGATTTATCCGGTCCCGGTACAGAGTCAATTGGCGATTCACAGCCCCTTGCCTTTGTCGAAATTGAAAGCGAGGATTCAAAGACGGTCGGCGACGACGATGTGCGATGACCCGACAGAACCGAGACAATCAAGGTGGCTCATCTTCGCGTAATAAAAACCGCTCGAATAAGAACCGTGATGGCCGGCGAAACAATCGACAGCGCCGTTACGGAAGCACCCTGAAATCCACACTTGAGGAACGTAATGCCTCGGAGATTGCTCGGATGGAGGAGCAGGCCCGTTCACGGTTTGAACAGTCGCCACTGCCGTTGGGTTTTCCAGAGGATACTCCAGAGCCCAAGACATTCTCGTTTGATTGGGCCACTGTACCAGTGCCTCTCAAGGATGAGGAGGCTATGGCTGGCAAAGTTATGCGCAAAGGCGAATTTGGTTGGCTTGAAGATGAACGCGTTGACCAAATTGCAGTTATTGCTGAAGGTTACAAGATGACGCTTGAGCAAGCCCTCTCACTCCGCTCCGCCCTGCTCCAGCAAAAGACGGTGTACGGCCACGGCCGATTACGCTCCCAAGGCAAAAACATGCTCCGCCTTTACAAAGAAGGAGTCAGTGTCGTCGACCTTTCGACTCGGTTTGATTTTCCTCCAATGAATATTTTCAGAATTATTCTCACCGAGATGCGCTGGTCGAAATCTAAAATCAAAGAAAGTTTGCGACAGCCAAGCAAACTCAGCAAGCGTGAACGAACTGAATTTGAGGCGGCAGAAGCGGCTGACCGCGTTTCGAACGTCGATCAAGGTGAATCACAGGAACGGGCTGATTTGTTTGAAGACATATTGGCTGATTGGTTTGAAGACCAAGGCGTGCGACTCCGCAGACAACCGGAAATGGTGAAGGAGCAAAAACAAGACTTAGGGCGGCCGGTTCGAACTCCTGACATTCTCTTCTTGGACCACGTCGAGATTAACGGCAAGCCAGTTGCTTGGATTGATGCCAAGCACTTCTACGGTGCTGATGTTGATTTCCAACGAAAGAAAATGGCGAAACAGATGACTCGGTATATCGAGGAATGGGGCAGTGGAGCCGTAGTTTATCGGCATGGTTTTTCGGCAAATCTCTTCATGCCCGGATGTACGCTTTTGGATGCGAATGTTTTGGACTTGTCAAAACTCGGCCCCGGGGAATAATCAGTGTATTCGCGTCTCGATGACGCCAAGGCCAGCGTTGCTTAACGACTCAGCAATTCGATCCAGTTCCTCAGATGAGAGGGGGCTGTCGAGCCGCCGAGGTAAAACGCATGCTGAAACCCCGAGCATGCATAATCGAACATTGACCCGGGCTTGTAAATCAAGTTTGAGAATTTCACTGCGAACGGTAGAGAGTAATTTTTTGCGAGCAGGTTCATCGAGTAATCCGGAGTTTTCACCAAAATTTCGCGACTCGAGCATCAAATCCGGCCATCTTTCGAAGTTCCAATCCTTGAGCTTTAATCGAGATACTGATCGTTCACCGGCTTCCGAAATAGAACGCTTCCATCCTTCATCGTCGATGTATTTTGAGGTGTGGCGACTTTCATTGGTTTGCCATGTGAGGAGAATGGGTTGTACGCTGGTAAAACTCACAACCTTTCCACCAGAACCAGGCGCACCGGGTTGCAATCGCAGTTCCACGCCGTTTTTGGACATGCCAAGTACATCACCGAGCCCAGAACCGTGTTTTCGTTCGATACGGTGTGCTATGCGAAGATATTGTTCTTCAGTACCTTTGCCAGTGATGGAGTAAAACCCTCGAGCGACAGCGAGTAGACCTGCAGCAGACATTCCAAAGCCTTGGCTTGTTGGAAGTTCAAGTTGCACTCGTATTCTGTACGAATCTGCCGGTGTGAGCAGCCGGGAGCTCCGCAACTCATTGACCAGGTCAACGTAAAGGAGTGAAGAATTTTCTACTTCAACACCCTCCATGTTCACGACTTCGATATGAATCGCACCGTTCTCAACCGGTCCTGCCGGAACATCCAGTTCTGAACCTGCCGAAACGAGTGCACCGACTTCGGGCAAGTTTGTTGAGACATATTCGACCGTCGCCTCTACTCCCGTAGCGACGTTAAATCCGGCACCTCGACTTCCCTGGGAACGCGCTAAATGTGCGTCTTTCCAAATCGAAAACAGGAGCGTAATGTGCCCCCCGCATCGTTCCACTGCCATGCCGTTCGACCCTACCAATAGCGGTTGAGTGATGAACTCTCGCTACGATTCAAGACGGCTCAGTTTATTTCTACGAATCTTGACGGCTTCATTTCTCATTTCCTCGCCGATAATATCGTATCTGTCGTAATCTTCGAAAGCAGAATACTGCAACTCTTCAATCATGCAAGCGAACTTGTGACACAACATTCGAATATCCATCGGAATCAATTTTTCATCATCAATGCCCCTCCCTCTTCTTTCAGGTCCGTTCAAGTCGTACCCTTCAATCCAAACATGGTCTGTTTGGTCGTGGGCCAAGAAGAGGTCGAGCATAGGGAGGCGCCTCGCCGTGCTCACATCGTCCCGTAAACCGAGGGCCATTGAAACCAATTGGTCGCAAAAAGGCAGTTTTCGGTGTTCATAACTCACATCCAAACACAGCGTGCACCAAAGCCGTTCATGATCGTGCCAAGACAGTTCTTGTTCATAGGACTCTCCAACATTCACTTTTCCACGAAGTGTAGGTTCAACGACGATTACGAATCGGTTCTTTTCGATGCTTATGCCCATTGTCAACTCATAGATGCGTTGTGATAAACTGTGAATCGTCATTTCAATCACGATAACAGCCCTCTTGCCTTCCACATCGGGATGTTCGGAACTGTGTATCTTCACCCAATCTTGGTTTTTACATATTGATTCCAACCATCTCATTGCTTTGTACTCGCTTGGTAGGAGTAAACAATATTTTTCAAGAGGCGTCATACTTATTGTGCATTCTACAGTATTTCAATACAACAACTTCAGCGAAGGGGTTTTGAGCCCCCCTTCCTTCACCACTCCATGGCCCTTGATATTGGTGATGCTGCACCAGAGTTTAATTTGAAGAATGCAAATGCGTCTGTAGGCGAATCCCGATTGACGCTCGAGCAATCTCGAAAGCAGAATGGTCTCATTGTCGTCTTTGAGTGCAACCATTGCCCGTATGTCATTGCCAGTATTTCACGCTTGGAGTCAATGGCTGCAGATGCTGAATCAATGGGAATTGGTTTTGTTGGCATCAATTCAAACGACCCCGAGGTCTATCCAAACGATTCCTTTGAACACATGGAGAAAAGGGCTGAAAACATGTCCTATGCTTATCTTCATGATGAAACGCAAACCGTTGCGCATGCATATGAAGCAAAACGAACGCCAGAGTTCTTTCTCTTTGACCAACATCTCAAACTCGTTTACAAGGGTCGGATGGATGACTCACCGCGTGACCCCGCGCAGGTTCAGACCAATGAATTGCGAGATGCTGTCGATGCAATGTTGCGAGGAGATGCGCCGGTTGTTGCAGAAACTGAATCCATTGGATGTTCTGTCAAATGGAAAGCCTGAGGTGTGACAATGTCAGGTTGTCGGCGTCAATGCGATTGGGACAAAAACATGGTCTGTCGCAGCTGTGGAATCGATTACAGTCTTCCGGATGATCCGGCGAAAAAGGATGTTGCCGATCCACCCACGGAAGAGGAATAATCAGTATTGTTCAAGAACCAGTTCGGTTGTTGTCGAAGCAATTTCGTTGGGTGCAGCAAGCCACATTTTGTCGAGCAACTTCCGCAAAGCCATCGTATCGTCAACGTGAACAAGTGCTACGAGGTCAGCACTTCCTGAGACTTCATAGATGATTTCAATGCCTTCCCATCCGGTCACTTCTGAAGCAAAGGAACCAATTTCAGCACCTGGGGAGACCTTGATTCGGACGAGTGCAGTTAAACCGACACCGCCTTCGCGTACGGTATAGCCTCGGATTGTTCCGTCTTCTTCCATCTTACGAACGTGGGTTCGAACGGTACGCTCAGAGGCACCAACCTCTTTTGCCAACTCGACATAGGACATTCTTCCGTTTGTTCGAAGTTGGGCGAGAATCGCTCGGTCTATTTCTGCTACTCGTGGCACAGCCTCCCCTACGGTTTAGAGTATATCAAATGACCTTCATGCCCTTTTCCGGCATTGCAGGGTGGAAAATAGCCGAAATATGGAATGAAATGGGAAAAACCGCCTTTCCTCGAATAGTTCACACGCCCCGTATGATTCAAAACCCGTCGTCCACTGGAATGATTCGGGGAACACAATGTCTGGTCACATTACCGGTCTCGATGCGCGAATGATTCTCGACAGCCGCGGAAATCCTACCGTCGAGGTGGATTGCTATGTTGATGGTAATTTACTGGGTAGAGCGGCTGTTCCATCCGGTGCATCTACGGGTGCCTACGAGTCACTCGAAATGAGGGATGGAGACGCTTCGCGCTACCTTGGGAAAGGTGTTTCTCGGGCCGTTGAGAACATCACAGAGAAAATCGAAGAAGTTTTGCTGGGTATGCCGGTTGATGAGCAACGCATTCTTGATGAACTGATGATTGAACTGGATGGGACGCCAAACAAAGCAAATCTCGGAGCGAACGCCATGCTCGGCGTATCGATGGCGTGCCTGCATGCCGGCGCTGCAGTTCATGAGTTGCCTCTTTGGAAATACATCGGTGGAGTTGCAGGTGGCTTAATGCCCGTCCCAATGCTCAATATTCTCAACGGTGGAGCACACGCAGCATCGAATGTAGATGTACAAGAATTCATGGTGATGCCTCACGGATTTGACACCTTCGAAGAAGGATTGCGAGCCGGTGTAGAGACGTATCACGCTCTGAAAAAGGAACTCAAGGCGGACGGATTACTCGGAGGAGTCGGTGATGAAGGAGGTTTTGCTCCAAACTTGCCAGCCAATGAGGAGGGCTTGAAATACATGGTTCGTGCTATCGAAGGTGCAGGTTATTCTGTTGAAGAAATGGGGATTGCCTTGGATGTGGCAGCAACAGAATTCCACACTGAGGAAGGCTATCACATGGACGGTAAAGTCCTCTCAAGTGATGAATTGGTTGATGTATATTCGGGCTGGTTAGATGACTATCCAATACTTTCCATCGAAGATGGGTTTGATGAAGACGATTGGCGAGGATGGGCTACGTTCACCAAGCGTGAAGGGCACCGAGTTCAGTCCGTTGGCGATGATTTGTTCGTCACGCAGTCTGAACGCCTAGCGCAGGGTATTGAACTGGGAGCGGCCAACGCCATGCTTGTCAAACTCAATCAGGTTGGGACAGTTACGGAGACGCTGGAAGCAATGGATTTAGCCACTTCAAACGGTTACAACAATGTCATTTCGCACCGCAGCGGAGAGACTGAAGACGTGACCATCGCAGATTTGGCGGTTGGTACCCGAGCAGGCCAAATCAAGACAGGGGCACCTGCCCGTTCGGATCGAGTTGCCAAATACAACCAACTCTTGCGAATTGCAGAAGATGTTGATGAATACCGCTCTCCGTTCTAAAGGAAGTATTTTTTTACAGTCCTTTATAGGGGGGTTGTGCAAACTCGCCCACATGAAGCGAGCACTAGCATCCCTGATTTTAGCCAGCCTACTGATGACGACTCTACCGCTCAATGCAGCAGCAGACGAAACCGATGACATACCGACGAATGCCGCAGCAACCGGAGCACACGATTCCTTAGTCGCCGCATTAACCCATGCAGACCTTGTCGAAACACTGCAAGGCAATGGACCGTTCACGGTCTTCGCCCCAACCGATGCAGCATTTGCTGCTGCAGGAATCGATCTCGCTGATTTCGATACGGATGAGGAAAACGCAACACTTTCTGACATCCTCCTCTACCACGTCTACTCCGGCTCCGTCGCAGCAGCAGATGTCACCGATGGTCTCACCGTAGCAATGGTCAACGGTGACGATGCAACTTTTGCTGTCGCAGCTGACGGTACGGTATCTGTTGGTGGCGCAACGGTCACCACCGCTGATGTTCAAGCCAGCAACGGTATCATTCACGTTATTGACGCCGTATTGACTCCTCCAGCAGACGCACCTACTCTTGACATACCTGCAACTGCACAATCAACCGGTGTGCATACCGCACTGGTGGCAGCACTTACACAGGCCAATCTTGTCGGCGCACTGCAAGCCGACGGCCCGTTCACGGTCTTCGCTCCAACGGACGAGGCATTTACAGCGGCCGGAATCGACTTGTCAACATTTGACACGCCAGAAGAAAACGCAACACTTGCTGACATTCTCACCTACCACGTTTACTCTGGTGCAGTTCCTGCCAGTGCAGTTACAGACGGGCTAGCAGTCAACATGCTCAACGGCGACAAAGCAACCTTTGCAGTCAGCACCGACGGTGTGGTCAGTGTCGGCGGAGCAACCGTGACAACAGCGGATGTTCAAACGACCAACGGTATTATCCACGTCATCGACAAGGTACTCCTTCCACCACCGGGTGACATCTGTTACAACGTGGTCTCCCACACCATCGTAGCTGGAGCGTCCAACATCGAATGCAACTCCTACATGTACGTTGAGAACTACACCATGGGTGGTCAAACCATCACCGGGTGTTACAACACAGTTACTCACGCCGTCTCTGAAGTTAGCGCAGCAATCTGTGGCGCATACATGTGGACACCAGCTGTGAGCATCGCCATGACTGCAGGCGCTACAACAATCCACGCCTCATTGGTCGCAGCACTCCAAACCGCGGACCTCGTCGCAACACTGAGTGGTACCGACGAGTACACTGTTTTTGCACCGACCGATGCAGCATTCGCTGCTGCGGGCATCGACCTTGATGCATTTGACACACCTGAAGAAATTGCAGCACTGGCCGACATTCTGCTCTATCACGTCGTAGCAGGTACGACCCTGTCTACTGATTTGGCAGAAGGCGAAACAACAGTTTCAGCAGCCAACGGTGACGACTTGTTGATTCATGTCACAGGCTCTTCGGTTACGGTCGGCACTGAGATGGCGAACGTCACCTTAGCGGATGTCCCAGCCAGTAACGGTGTCATCCACGTGATTGACAAAGTTTTGACACCCCCAGTCTCACTCCCCGATTGTGATGTTACCGTGGGTATTGCCCCAAGTGGTCTCAAGTTTTCCCCAGCAACTGTCAACATCAATGTTGGCGATACAGTTTGCTGGCAATGGACCGATTCGAGCATGGCGCACAACGTGCGTCAAGTCGATGGTGATCAATCCTCAACCTATGAGGCAAACGGAGTGACTTCTGGAGACGCAGCCACGACCGTCGACTTCCGTCACACCTTTGACGTCGACAGCACCACCTTTTACTACGCATGTGAACCGCATCTTGCCTCGAACATGTTCGGAAAGGTCATCGTAGGTGATGGCGGTGTGGTTGAAACAATCGTACCAGTTGACGATTCGAACGATGACGATGAAAAAGAAGAATCCGTTCCTGGATTCCTTGCAGTATTCTCGACCATCGCTCTGGTTGGAGCGGCGTTTGTTGCATCTCGCAGGAACGAGTGAAGTTCTCCTTTAATGAAGAACAGATGGCAAGCGTCTGACAATTTGTCGCACGCTACAGCCTCCAGCTTGTCGACAGTTCAGGTGGTATGCATGCCACATGCCTCTACCCACACCCCTCGAGCGGACACTTAGAAATGCTCTTTGTGTTCGTTCGAGGGACCTTTACTCGACCGTTCACGTTTCTCAATGCTCGATCTCTTCACGGTTACTCGAGGGAATTGGCTTTCCGAATACATCGTGTAAGCCGGCACATCAAAGAACAACCTCCGCGTATTAACGTTGAGCATCATGTCCAAGAGCCCTGGAAAGAGTCGTGACTTAGACCACCTTATGGAGCAAAATTCAACGGAACTTGAATTTCTATCAGCCTATGGGGGTTCGTCCTCCGAAGGCGACGGTGAAGCGATATTTTCGGCACTGCAACGCTTTCTCAAAGCGGGTGGAGTCGAGGCCAAGTTAAACAAGAAGAAAGACTCAATCAAGTTTTCATTTGGTAAAGCAAGCATTGGAGAACGGGGTTGTAAAATCACATTCAAAGGCACGGACTTGCCTTTAGTCGTGAGTGATTTACTACAGCCAGGGTTTACTCATGGCAAACTTGCCAAAGACCGCCGAACATGTTCTGCAAACATGGTGGAATGGGGTATCGAACAGCGACGCTTCATCGAGCGTATGGTCGAGTATTTCACTCACGCCGAGTGAAAGCAACGGCCAAGGAAACACTTGCAACTGCGAGGACAGCTCCGAACCCAGGAATTGTCTCATCTGAATCTGTAGCACACGCTCCGTCTTTGTAATCAGTACCGCCCCATCCAGAGTCTTGCTGATAGTAGCATGATGACCATGTCTTGTACCAGTCTCCTTGTGGGTAATTCGTTGAAGAATCATCGTCATAAATGGCCTTGACTCTCCAATTCACATAGGTGTGGTCCGACGGAGGAGTGAGCGAAACAGAATAGACTCGTTCAGACACTTCAGCATCTTTGAGCACTGGGGGGTCGCAAACTCCGTCGTTGGTACAGATTTGTGTTGAGATTTGAAACGTCGTGCCGTTGTCATACGCATTTTGATCCATTTCGATGGAAAGACTCCACACACTGCCATCAACGGAGGGGGATGTTCGTTCAGAAACGACAAATGGTACATCTTCGCTCGATGGATTAACATCAGTTCCTGCGTTCACCTCGCTTGCCATAGCATGGAGTGGTATCAGTATAGATACCACGAATATTGTGAGTAAAGTATTGATTCGCACGGTACTCGTACTGCGGTGTTGTATTTATGCTTAGGGTGAAATGTCCCTTCCTTAAAGTTCCATATCCCAAAGCTCATCTCCAACCCAGTGGAGTGTTTTGATGCCTTTACCCTTCGAACCGTTTACAAGTTCCTCGGCGTTCATTGTAGCCCACCCAATGGCGAGAGGGCGTTTATGCTTCATGTCCCGGATCCACACCAAATCTCCTTCTTCAACGGTTGGATCTGCTCCGTGAACGCCAGCAATCATGCAGTCGGCACCTTTCATGAGAAACGGAATCGCACCGTGGTCGACTTCAACCCACTTGGCAGCATCATCATGTTCCATAAATCCACGAAGAGTCAAGAACACAAAGCGTTCCAAATCCTCGTTTTGAACTTCAATTGCTTTCGCCACTTTATCGACCAGAACCATTGTCCATGGTCCAAATTCAGCCATCTCCAGGAATGCACCATCCACTTGTAAGTCAATGTTGAGCGCTTCCTCCAAATTCAAGAGCAGAGGAGCGATTTTTTTCCTGCGAACAGGTCTTCTCTTTCGCATGCTCCAGTCACGGGTCATGAACAGCACAAGCGAATCCACTTCTTGACGCTTGGCTTGACCCTGTGTTTGATGAAGGGGGAGCGATTGGTTCAGTCATGGCCCTTTGGTGCACCATTCGAACTTTCGCTCAACACGCTGCTGAATTGGGGAATGAACAACCTGCCACCCCCGTGTTCTTTGTTAAACCAAACAATTGCATTCAACGTCATGGCTCCATTCCAGTTTCCCAACATCCGGGTGAAGTCCATCATGAAGTTGAATGCGTCATCCGACTGAACCAACATGCCCAACCCGAAGCTATTGGCGTTGGATTGGACTTGACCGACCGTCTTACTCAAGGAGAATTACGTTCCGAGCAGTTGCCATGGACGAAAGGGAAATGCTTCCGCGCAAGCGCCTATGTTGGCGGTTTTGTAGATTGGGATGGCTCGTTTGAATCACTGGTCCATACCGATACAGGTCTCAAATTGAATCTCTGGGTGAACGAGGTTTTGGTTCAAAGCGCTTTATTGTCAGAAATGACGATTCCTCCCTCCGTACAGATGGAAGAACTGTTGACATGGGCGCCAATCAATGCGGGGGATTATCTGTTCACGGGCACTCCATCCGGGGTCGGTCAATTGCATCCGGGGGATACGGTCAAAGCCACGCTTGAATCACGAGAAAGGGGTGTTTTGTCTTCGATTCATGCACGGTGCGATTAGGGTTGATTTCTTATATGCCCTGTTGGTGGCTTTGGTCTGCAAGGTGGCATCATTATGGCTCAATGGCACGGTATCTCTCGACGTAAACCAAGTGGCGGACGCAAAGTTCAGGCTCGCAGCAAGCGCTCTACAGAAATTTCTTCTGAGAAGCAAATGGCTCTCGTCGGAGAACCTAAGCGCAAGATTTACCGCCGAACCGGTGGAAACACACTCGTTCGAGTCATGGCTGAAAACCGTGTTTCGATTAACAACCCAAAGAAGGGCACAACTAAAGTTGGAAAAATTCACAACGTTATCGAGAACGAATCGGACCCGAACTACGTCCGACGTAATATTCTCGTGAAGGGAGCAGTTATCGAAACCGACCAAGGCCGTGTTCGAATCACTTCTCGTCCTGGCAAGGATGGCGTCATCAACGGCGTCCTTCTCGATTGAATACCTTCCGTAGGATTCAAGTCGTTCGCGCTCTACGGTGCAGATGGTGACTGATGATGGACCACAACCCTGACCGCATTTGCGTATGGCCAGGTTATTTTGATACACGTCTTTCTCGGCGTAACGGCCGCCGTGTTCCAAAGGATTCCTCTGTCATCAAACCTGACTTGGATGGCTTATTTCTTGCAGCACGAAAATTGGGATTGAAGAAAATCAAGCGTGAAGAAGGCACATCTCACCCCTCCCGCCCACACATGAAAGAGGGTCGAATGTGGGTTTCTCGCGGCGGCTCTAAGCAATCTGTAGGTGCTCAATCAAAAGAGGAGTTGTTGCAACTCATTGGCGCTGAATGGCGGCAGATGCAGCGTGACCAAAAAGAAGCAACTGCCGACCGTATCGCCAAAGGCCCCCAGACCGGAGACCGACGAGCTCGCTCACAGCGCAAAGTTCGTTCCAGCGACTCAACAACTGAAAAGAAAACCAGTTTCAAGAAGCGTTCTGGCTTCAAGAAGCGTTGATCATTGTGGTATTTCGTGCAACCAACCGAAGATATCTTCTTCAGTTTCATTTTGTATTCCGACCAAATGGCTGTACAACTGTTCGGTAATTGGGCCAGGCTTTCCGCCTCCATACACCGCCTTTTCTTCACCCTTGGTGATTGAGCCGATTGGTGATATGACCGCTGCAGTACCGCAGCAAAACGCCTCATCCGCAGCCATGGCAAATGCTGCAGAGACTTTGGTTTCGACGACTTCATATCCATTGTGGCGCGCTAATTCGATGATGGATTGGCGGGTAATTCCGGGCAGAATAGTTCCCGTTAATTCAGGGGTGTACAGAGTTTTGTCCTTGACACAGAAAAAGTTGGCAGCGCCGACTTCTTCGATGTAATTGTGGGTCTCAGCATCCAAGTAAATGACTTCAGCAAATCCTGCGGCTTTTGCTTTCTTACTCGGCATCATTCCAGGAGCATAGTTTCCAATTGCTTTGACACCACCAGACCCACCAGGGGCGGCTCGGTGATAATCTTCTGAAATCAGCAAATCAATCGCTGAAACTCCACCTTTGAAGTACGGGCCGACAGGAGTGACGTAGACCAAATAGGTATAGGACGGTGCAGGTGCAACACCAAGAATTGGGCCTGAGCCCATGAGCAGAGGGCGCACATACAGTGCACCTCGTCCCGAGGGTGGAACCCACTTGATGTTCGCTTGTACACACTGTTCGACAGCGTCGATGAAGATTGATTCAGGTACGGGTGGCATTTTCAATCGGTCCGCCCCTCTTTGCATTCTTCGAGCATTTTCTTCAGGTCGGAAAAAGACAACTCTGTCTTTCGAAGTGCGGAATGCTTTCATTCCTTCAAACAGGCCTTGGCCGTAATTCAACACACCAGCCGCAGGTGACATCGGAATCGCTCCATAGGGGCGCAAAGACCCAGGCATCCACGGCTCAGTAGCAGTGGTTTCTGTCAAATACATGGTGTCGGTCGGAGTGAGCGAAAACGTGAGGCTATCCCAATCAATTTCTTCAGCCATCCTTCGCACCCTGCCGCAGCGTTTCATCCAAGGTGCTCCGGCTTTCAATCATTCCTCTTTCATTTGATGAGGAAAACATGAGTTTTTGGACTGTAGGCAACGGTTTGACGGCATGGCAGTGAAGGCAAGGCCCTTAGAGTGGTTCACTGTGCTTCATCACAAGGTGAGGCGATGACGTACAAGGATGACATCGGTATCATCAGTGGGCGCTACCATTCGGTTGAGGCGAACCCTGATGCTGGAACCAGTGAGTCCACAGTTTTGGAACTCTTTGGGCGCAGTAAATCTGGAGAATCCGTCTGCTTGCTCGTATCCGGTCTTCGCCCCTCGTTCGAAATCACACCGTTGAGTGCTTGGAGCGAAGAACTTGGTGTCAGCGACTTCATTCTTCAACGAATCAAAGAAGTTGAGGCGATGAAAGACGTTGTCAGCGTGTCAGGCCCCGTCATGAAATTGACCGACCTCGGCGTACGTCCAATCTGGTCGGTAACCGTGCGCCAGCCGTTTTTGGTTCCGAATCTAAGAAAGACACTGTCCAAGCAATCGTGGCAAATCTATTCGGGAGACATTCCTTTTCTCAATCGATTATTCCTCGATTACGACTTACGGATGCACATGTCAGTTGAAGGCACGGTAGTTGACCGACGCAATGAGCCGAATGAGAATCTTGAACGGACGCACGCCGTTGTTCAAGCAGGAGGTTCTGGCAGGTATTCAGTCGATGTCACCGTCGCATGCAATGTTTCGCAACTAAAGGATTGTGAACCGTTCCCGGTTCCTTTCAAAGTGTTCTCGTTCGACCTTGAAACCAGTATCGAGCATGAAACGATTCTCTGTGCTGCGGCTTGGGTTGAAGACATGGGGACGGGAACCCGTCAATCTTACTCGTTCAAAGGTGAAGAATCCAGCATCATGGAAAACCTCACCCTCATCGTTCGCAGCATGGACCCTGACATCATCACAGGCTACAACATCGATAACTTCGATCTACCGCGAATGTACGACCGTATGCAAGCTCAAACCAAATCCAAACAGTGGCGGAAAAAAGCTCAGCTATTCGGGTGGGGCCGCGTTGAACAAAGCGAAAGCGAATCCAAACGAAACCGTTCCGGCCTCTTCCCTCGCCGTCAATCAACTCGCGCCTGGAACGTTGCAGGAAGAAGTGTTGTTGACGCCTGGTGGCAGGCTCGAATGGCTCTTCGCCCGCAAAGAGAAACGCTCTCGTTCATTAGCAATTTGTTGTTTCCAGAAGACGAAGAAAAACACAAGATGGATGTTGATGCCTCCAAGATGGATATGGAATGGGCCAATCGGCCCGAAGAGGTCATGGAATACTGTATCCGTGATGCAGCACTCCCCCTTGACATACTCAATGCACTGCAAGTGATTCGACGTAAAGAAGCGGTAGCGGCTGTCGCGAAAGTGACTTTTGACACCGCTGCTATTGGCAGCACAAGCCAACTTGTCGACTCACTTGTTATCCGTTTGGCAGACTCTGAAAGCGTCGCTGTACCTCTTACAGGCTCTGCTGAGGCCAAAGAAGGCCAAATCACTGGAGGCTATGTTCACGAAGTTGATGCAGGCCTGCATCCATGGATTGCCGTTCTGGATTTCAAGAGCATGTACCCCTCGATTATGATTGGGCAAAACATCTGCTACACGACACGAATCGACCCAGCACAACCGGATCAGCCTGCTGACGATGAACCGGTCTATACCGCTCCAACTGGCGCCAGATTCCGCCATCAATCGGTTCGTAAAGGGCTTGTCCCACGACTTCTTGAAGATTTGATGGCTCAACGCGATGTCCACAAAGCAGCGCTGAAAGCAGCGAAACAGGAAGGCAACGTTCAGCAGGAATCGTTCCATGACTCGATGCAATATGCGGTCAAAATCCTCATGAATACGTTCTACGGAGTCTTTGCGAGTGGCTTTTACCGATTCACACACCGTGATTTAGGCTCATCCATAACCGCTTGGGCTCGTCACAACATCAAAGCCATCATCGCTCAATTGGAGGAAGAAGGCCATGGTGTCGTGTATTCAGATACAGATTCAATCTTTGTCCGCTCACCTGTTGATGATTCTGCCCCTTCTTCGCTTCGAGAAGAAGAAATCATAGCGGCTCAAAACGGCGAAAACGATGCGGTTGCCAAAATGAAACAATGGAACATTGCCAAACAATCCATGATTGATTTCGGGCTTGAAATCGCAGAACGTTACAGTCGCGATTCGGCCATCTTGGAGTTTGAGAAGGGCCTATCTGTGTTTTTCAGCCACGGCGCCAAGAAACGATATGTTGGTCAAGTCGTGTGGCCGTCCGAGGAAATGTTGATTCGCGGTTACGAGACTCAAAGAACGGATTCCTTCAACTACCTCACTTCGACTATGAAACGCATGTTTAGCCATGCTTTAGCTGACGAAGGTGATGAACTTGTCAAATACGCTTTAGCAAGAGTTCAAGCAGTGAAAAAGGCTGAAATCGATGCTTCTGAACTTATTCTTGCCAAGTCGTGTAAGGGTCGAGTTTCCTCAAATGGAGATATTGACTTCACCAAAGATTATGCGAACCCGGACAGCATGGCGCAGGTTCGAGTGGCTAAAGCCCGGATTGCTCTTGGCCTCGGTTTTACTTCTGGAATGAAAGTCTCCTACATTGTAACCGATGCTTCTCAGCGCCCAATGCGTGTCGAGCCATGGTTGGAAAACGAGGAAAACGGCGGCATTCGCGCCTATGATGGCCAATTCTATGCCGAACGTTTGGCTGCTGCACTGGGCCGTATCACCGAGGCTTTTGGTTGGACTGCCAAAGAATTGGTATCCGGCAACAAGCAAACTACGCTGTTTTCCTTCTAAGATGATGAATAGAGAGAAAGGGCTTTTGATGAAGGCCGTTCACAGACCCTCCATGAAGTCGGCCTTTTTGCCAATACTCCTTTCCTCGGTGATGGTACTTTCCACGCTTGCAGGCTGTGTTTTTGAAGACACTTCGAGCAGTTCAGACGGTGAAGTTCTCGCGGTGTTTACTTTTTCTCCTTCCAAAAACATCCGTACGGGGGAAGTCGTCTCTTTTGACGCATCAAGTTCCACACCAAGTAACGGCTTGACGTACCGGTGGGATTTCGACCAAGATGGTTCGATTGACGATACCGGCCGAACAGCTGAATGGAGTTTTGATTCCACTGGCGAGAAGACCATTGAACTCACTGTTTCCGACGGTTCAAAGACATCCATTCAGTCCAAAACACTCAATGTTGTGGAAGCCACTGCGCAACCACCGAACGCAGAAATCACCCAATATTCCGACGATGAAGACTGTTCCAACGATGATTTGGATGAGAACACCCACATTGTACTGTGGATCTGTGAAATGGACAAATCGATGACGGACCGAGATGTTTCAGCAACGACGACCGTTACCTTGGATGCATCCGACTCCACTGCGGGAGATTCCAGTCAATACATTTCGGAATGGCACTGGGACCTTGATTCGGAAACGGATAACGATAACGATGGTGATTCTGAGAACGACGCAGATTTGACCGGCGAGTCGGTCGATTGGACGAATGTTGAGCCCGGTGAATACGAAGTCAATCTCAATGTATTGAACAGCGCAGGCATGACGGATTCTGACTCGATCAAGGTTTACGTCAGTTATGCAGGCCAGTGGTCTGACTTTGAAATGGGCGGCAACACCTCAGGAAACGCCCAAACTCTTGATTTTGATGTCAATATTGTTTACGACAAAGACAAAGGCAATACGATTCGCAAGGCAGTTGGTGAATTGACCTACCCACAGCAAGACGGAGATTGTACAAACGTGCCCGGTTCTTCGAACTGCCGTGCGAAACTCGACATCTATGCCATCAACGAAGAAGATGAAGAAGCGACCAACACTTCGGACACAGGTCTCGACCAGCGAACAGATGGCGATAATTGCGACGAGGACAACAACGACTGTATCCATCTTACTTTGAGTTCCTACATGTTTACCGATACCGAATCGACCTACGGTGATGGCGAATGGATTTTTCAAATTCGAAATGAGAAAATCAATGATTTAGAAGTCGAATCCTTTGTTATACGGCTGCATTATCGCTGAGTTCTCACTTGGTACCTACGGAGATATGAATCAAATGCGACGAACACGAATAGTGGCCACGATAGGACCTGCTTGCGATGACTCAGAAACGCTGCTTTCCCTGCTTCAGGCTGGCGTGAACGTCTGTCGTTTGAACTACTCTCATGGCGCACCTGATGATAAGACGCCGCTGTATGAACGAATCCGTTCGCTCGAGGACGCGCTTGGTCGGCCGACATGTATTCTTGCAGATTTGCCAGGACCCAAACTCCGTCTTGGTCGGTTTTCAGATGTCGTGGTATTGGAACGAGGCCAGTCCCTCAACCTTCATTGTGGCCAACCGTTTATGGAAGACGCAGATGCCAACAATATTCCAGTCGAATACGCCGGTTTGTCTGCAGAATTAACCAACGGCGACCCCGTTCTCATTGCTGATGGACTGGTTCGTCTTAAGGTGCTTCATTCCCCTGGTCAACCAAACAGCGTGGTCGAATGTATTGTTGAAGACGGCGGCATTTTGAGTGAGCGAAAAGGCGTCAATGTACCTGGAACAATGGTTGACTTACCCGCCATTGGACCGAACGATGAGGCAGCATTGGCTCACGCTCTCAAAGCTGGTGCCGACTATATTGCAGTCAGTTATGTCCGTACTGCGAAAGACCTCGAACCTGCTCAAAAAGCGGTACGAGACGCTGGTCTTCATGTCCCACTGATTGCTAAGATTGAACATCCAGTCGCTCTTGAGCATCTTGAAGAAATTCTGGATTCAGCCGATGCAGTGATGGTCGCTCGTGGCGATTTGGGTGTGGAAATTCCGCTTGAAGACGTTCCTGAGGCGCAGCAGCGCATCATCGATGGCGCTCTAACAAGAGGGAAAATTGTCATTGTGGCTACACAGATGCTTGAATCCATGACGCTTCAGCCTCGGCCAACACGTGCTGAAGTGAGCGATGTATCCGGTGCTATTCGACATGGGGCGACTGCAGTGATGCTTTCTGGAGAAACTGCCTTGGGTCAGTATCCTCTTGCAGCGGTCGAAACGATGGCAAAGATTGCAGTTGCAAGCGAGAAAGGATTGAATTCATCAGACCAGCGCCCAAGCGGTTTGGCTCGGTTTGTTTCCACTCGTTCAGTCGCTCACGCAGGTGTCGAGTTGGCGAAGATTTCGAAAGCCAAACGCATTGTTGTTGCGACCCAACACGGAAATGCCGCTCGTCTGGTCGCCGGATACTGCCCGGGAATTCCCGTCACTGCGGTCAGTAACCGCATTCGTGCCATGCGACGATTGCAACTCATACCTGGCGTGGAAGGGCTCATGGTCGAAGAGTACGACCGTGGTTCACAGACCATGCAATCCTCGCTTCACACCCTTATGGAATCGGGAACAATCGGTGTAGGGGATAGAATCGTGGCTATTTCGGGCAGTCCTAAAGCCATCTCTGGTGCGACCAGTACGATACGATTGTACAAAATTGCCGAGGACGGCTCTATTCACGGTGCAGAGTGAAATGCTTACTGCTTTTCCGCAAAAATCACTGCCCAGTCTCTAAAAAGAGAGTACTGAGGCTTAATCAGTCCATTTCAGTCATGCAATGGCGCGTCGCGCTTTTCAAATAGGGGTGGTTGTTCGGAGGGTTCGCTAAGGAGTAATTACCATGGGAAGTCAATGGGAAGATAAGAGCAAGCCTCACCTAAATATCGTGTTCATCGGACACGTCGATCACGGAAAGTCAACAACTGTCGGACGTCTACTACTGGACTCCGGTCACATTGAAGGTCACGTTATTGAAAAGAACGAAAAACTCGCTGCTGAGTCCGGTAAGGCTGGATTCGGTCTTGCTTACGTTATGGACGGACTCAAGGAAGAGCGCGAACGTGGTATCACCATCGACGTTGCTCACAAGGAATTCTTTACCCCGAACTACTACTGGACTGTTATTGACGCTCCAGGTCACCGAGATTTCGTCAAGAACATGATTACTGGTGCTTCACAAGCTGACGCAGCAGTTCTTCTCTGTGCTGCTAACGACGGTGTTAACGCACAAACCAAGGAACACGCTTTCCTCGCAAAGGTACTTGGTGTTAAGCAACTGATTGTTCACGTCAACAAGATGGATATTTCCGGTGTTGACTGGTCAGAAGACAAGTACAAGGCTGCCTGCACTGAAGTCGGTACCCTCCTCAAGATGGCTGGTTTCAAGCCGGATGATATCCCAATGATTCCTGCTTCGTCCTTGAACGGCGACAACGTGTTCACCAAGTCCGACAAGTGCCCATGGTACAACGGTCCAACGCTTTTCGAAGCTATCGACAAGATCACCATGCCAGATAAGCCAATCAACAAGCCACTTCGCTTGCCAATTCAGGATGTCTACAAGATTTCCGGTATCGGTACAGTGCCAGTCGGTAAGATTGAAACTGGAACTTTGAATGTTGGAAAGACTGTTATCTTCAACCCTTCACAGAAGTCCGCTGAAGTCAAGTCCATCGAGATGCACCACACCATGGTCCCTAAGGCAGAGCCTGGAGACAACGTTGGTTTCAACGTCCGTGGTCTTGCACAAGTCGACATCCGCCGTGGTGACGTTGCTGGATACGCTGACAGCGAACCTATGTTCGTTCGTCACGACGAAACTTTCGTTGGTCAAATCCAATTGATGGACATTCCAAAGGCTGTCTCCGTCGGATACACACCAGTTTTCCACGCACACACCGCTCAAGTCGCTGTTCGATTCCTCGAACTCCTTGAGAAGACCAACAAGTCCGGTAAGGAAGCTAACCCGTCTTTCCTCAAGACTGGTGACGCATGCCTCATCCGTTTCCAACCAAACAAGCCAATGGCTATTGAGCAAATGGACACGTTCCCTGAACTCTCTCGCTTCGCTATCCGTGACATGGGTAAGACCGTCGCAGCTGGCGTTTGTTTGAAGATTGACAAGAAGTGATTCATCACTTGAAGAAATCGGAAGGAATCGGAAGGAATCACTATGGCAGCAGTCACGATTATCAAGCTCACCGGCCAAAACCATCGAGATATCGATAACGTTGCTAGCCAGATTAAGACCATCTGCGACACCGGTGGAATCTCCCTGCGAGGTCCTATCCCGTTGCCGACCCGTCACCTTGTTGTCCCCGTACGCAAAGCCCCTGATGGTGAAGGCGTCGAGACCTACGATCACTGGGAACTTCGGGTTCACAAGCGACTTCTTGAGATGGACATCACATCCGGAAAGGGCGAATCTGCTCTCCGCCAAGTGACCCGTATTCCTATCCCTGATACCGTGAGCATCGAACTTTCGATGCGCTCAGTCAACTGATTCGTTGTACGAATGTTATCTGCCGTTACATGTGAATGCCGTAAGGCTGTTTGACAAGTCTTTCGTCCGTAACCAGAACACGTCGTCATCAAAGTGCAGCAGCTTCTGCTACACCGGATTCAATGAGCCACTCAGCAGTGTCAGCATCTACAAATTGTACATCGCCTTCTTCGAGCATAAGTTCCTCACCGCTCTTCGTAGCAATCGGTTCAGGGCTTGAAACTAAAACTCGGATACGATGCAAGTCCGTTTGTTCGGATTGTTGTTTTTCAACAACAACCGGTTCACTCACAGGCGCAGCGTCCATATCAAACATCTCGATGGTGGACGATGTTTTCTTTGATGGGGCGAGCTCTAACGCCGCAGCGTGTTTCTTGTGCTCCATTGCCGGCGCAACGGTTTTCTGCTGTACGGTTTCTTTTGCTGCGGGTGCTTCAGCTAAATCTGCGTGAATGTATTCGTCAAGGTCTGGCCATTCTTCATCAACAAACCGTTCTTCATCATCAGCGCTAAATTCCATGGCCTCTACAGGTGGTTCTTTGTCTTCAAATGCTAAATCCGGTGGTGCCGTACCTGTCAGGCTTGCATCAACGTATGAATCGAGTTGCATTGTTCCTGGCGCATGCCTTGCCTGTTCAGGGCGAACCTCACCAGCAATACCGTTCTGCATGGAGTTCCAATCGACTTCCATCTTGAACCGGTCAATTTGCACCTGCATCATGTGATAAATCGCTTTCTCGGCAGGATCGTGCCGTTGCCAATCCAACGCTGGTAAATCTTGCCCAGTTTGAGTTGATGTCCGCAAGGATTGTGAAGAAACGTGCTGCATCATGGCAACCAGCCTTTTCCGAGCTAATTCTGAAGCAATCAAGCGGATATTGGCTTGACGCTTCTGTAGATTTTGCAGCCTCATTCCCGTCATACCCTTCATGAGCATGCTCTGAATTTCATTGTCAAGGCTACCGAGGAGTTGGTGAACCATGCCCCAGAAATCCTGCCGAGGCAGAGGGACTGGAACATGCCGGTTAATTTGCAAGCGATGCGTCGCAAACAACTGTTCTTCGACCTCGCGCGACTGAGCACTGTCAAGGTCGCCGAGGTTCGACATCGTTCACTCCTATGGCCGACATACTTTGAACCCTTCATTCCCGATTTATCAAACATCGAGCGCGCCCCTTCATATTCAATGGCTCACCTCGCAGAGCGAGGTGTTGTTTAGTGTCCCAAATGAGTGGTTCTCTTTTGTCCCGGCGTAAGTCGGTAGGCACCGCTTTGCTCCTCATGTTCCTGATGCTTGGCAGCACGTTCTCTGCAGCGAACGATACCGCATTTGGGACCTCTTTACTACCGGAGCCCGATTCAGATTCGACAGGCGAATTGTTTTTCCATCCAGCGCCAAACGAAACGAGCATCAATTCTAGTTTTTCTTCCCTGATTCAAGTTCCTTCAAATCATACTTTCTTGGACGGCTCTGTTGAAGTAGAGCCGTTGTGGAACCGCTCGACTTCCAATGGAACTCAATACGGAGTCGGTGCCTTAAACCAATGGAATGGGACTCATTTGAAGACCAATGGAATCGGGCATGGAGGGAAGTTAACGCTGGCAACGAACTCTTCACTTGGCACCATCACGAATTTCGAATCGACGGTTGTTGCCGCACCGCGATGGCTTGGTACCGGTGTCAATCATGAAGCGTGGTCGATTCAGCGGCCGAGTATTGTTCCGTTCACGTCTAATTCTGGTATGGCCGTGCCCACAAACGGTTCGAATTCCCTTGGTTTTCTTGCCACCCAAGCACAAGGAGATATTGGTCCAGACATGAACGGATGTCTTGTCTCTCCCACGGTTGACACACCTTTTCTCATCACCAACTATACGCTTCAATTTGAACATTGGACTGCTCTCTATGCTGATGATGCGGCTTGGATCGACATGCGGGACATGAATGGGAGTTGGTCCCTTCTTTCACCTGTTGGAGGTTACCCCTCCACCTCCTCACTGAATGCTACCCCTGCGACCGTATGGAACGGTGAAGATTCAACATGGAACGCCGCCTCCTTCCAACTCGATTCATTGGTTGCTGAGTTCCAATCATCGGTTCAATTCCGATTGTGTTTCCAAACGAGTTCGGCCGTTGGAGTACGCGGAGGATGGTTTGTTGATAATTTCGAGGTCCGAAACCAAGGCGATGAACGGGGGGCATGGTTTCACGGCAACCTGTCGGCAGATTATGCTCCGAACGCCGATGGAGATTTGGTACTGCCCGTTGATTTCTCGAACATGACCGGTCAAAACGTCGAACTTGAAATCTGGTCGAATTGGGACCTTCAGGGTGCGGCTTTCGATACCTTGACCGTGGATATATCGTACGACAATGGATCCTCATACTATTCGCTTTCCACCTACCCTGGCGTTCCTTCGTCAGGTGCCATCTGCAACGGTCAGTGGTTTAATGGCGGTGACTCCTCAAACCAATGGTGTCCGTTCCGATTTGTTTTGCCGTGGGGCACCAATGTCCCACTCAATGCAAACAATATCTATCTGCGATTCAATGTTCAAACGAACAATCAAATCAACTACGGAGGAGCGACTTCATCTGGGTGGGAAGGTATCGCAATAGATGATTTGGGCGTATGGATAAATCGAGGGACAGCGAATCAAAACTATACGCGTTTCAAGAACTTCACATCCCAGCCAACCGGGGTGAACGGCTCAGCAGACGGCTGGCTTGAATCTCGATTGGCTCCCAACGAGTGGCAGTGGCTTACCTTTTTCGAACACAATTCAGTAAATGCCGCAGTCTTCGACTTCGAATCCGGGAATGAGTTGCCAGCTGGCTGGTCACTTTGGTCTCAGACCAACCGACGCTGGGAAGTTGGAACCACCAGCAATTCCTCTGGTTTTGGACCAGGTGTTTGGCATTCAGGTTTGAACGGAGCAGGGATCTATCTTGATGATGAATATCGCAACGATATGTGGACTGAGCTCTTTACTCCAGAATACTTCATCCCTGAAAACTCAACATCACGATTGACGTTTAGGAGTTGGGTTTGTACCGAGGCGAATTGGGACGGTGGTGCCGTCTCAATCTCAACGGATGGCGGCGAGAATTGGTGGTTTATCCCTCCGACTTACAATGGGTTTCACGATCAACTCTCGACGACGAACATTTACTCGCCGTTGTACAATCAGGGCATATTCGATGGCTCGCGAGTCGTGGGGGGTTGTCATAACGTCCAAAGAGGATTTGATTTGAAAGAATACGACCTCTCCAACCTTACCGGTTCTTCAGTCCGTGCGAAATTCACTTTTTTCTCAGACCAATTGGTCGAACTCGATGGCTGGTATATCGACGATGCGGGTATTGAAATCGATGTCTATGAACCAAATGGCTCATGGACTTCTGAAGTTCTCACGCCCGACCCGTTGTTTGGATGGGGGCAACTGGATGGATTTGTGGTCGAGCCTTCAAACACCAGTGTCCGATTCGATGTTTTGGACGCAAACGGCACGCTGATTGATGGATATCAGAACAGAACTCTACCCATTGACTTGCCGTTTGATGCAGACAAACACCCAGAACTCTTCATCCGCGTTCACCTGTCGAGCCTTGACCGTTTAATCACGCCGAGTATCGAGCGTCTTTCGGTTGGAACTCTCACTTTTTTTGACGCTTACCATCTGTCCTACCCCGGAGATTTCACCGGCTCAAACCTTGAACAACTTGAGACGGGTGGAGATTATAATTTGAGGACCTCTCCTGCTGCCAGTTATGTGTCGTTAATGTGGGAAAGCAAGGCTTTTTGCCCATTCCAGATTGCTAAATACCAACTCATTGCTGGAAACCTAAGCGTTTCACACAGCGATTATTCCGTCGTTGCCTCCGATTGGGACCTCACCCCTTATCCGGTCTTGTCCCAGACCATAGAGCGTCAAGGAAGGCCGAAAATATCAACCGATTTGGCCCTCACATGGTCACCTGGACAATCATCGAAAGGATTCCTTTTCGAACCGTTTTGTTCTGTGGCGCCTGAGGAAACTGAAGTCGAAATCGGCTCACCGCCTACTCCATTGTTCACATGGCCAGAATCCACTGCAAGTTCCTCACTCGGACTAAATCGGCACTTCTACAGTTTCCAACATTCTCAATCTGAAACGCTGAATGGCACCCAGAACCTTTCTTTTTCTCATTCTGGCGGGGTGAGTTCTGCACACATATCGGTACTTGTGGCTCGTAACCGTGATTCGACGTCACCTTCCAGTTTTGACATCACGTATCTGTTTGAGGCCACCAGCGATGGCACTACAGCCTCATTACGACATGGGAACCTCCAAACTGTAGATCTTGTACCCGTAGAAACCACTCAATTTCATCGCCTACAATTCACTTCGGCGTGTTCAACTCAAGTTCAGGTCACCGAACATCTTGACATCTGTACGCTTCCATTGCAATTGGAAGGTAATTTTACTGCCGTTCTTTCGCACTTGCAATTCATCCCTCACCAACAAACCTTGACTGCACAATTGAGTCATCAAACGCTCAATGCCCTCTTGCAGCAAGCCTATTCTCAGAGCCCAACACCACTGGTTGATTTGCCTCTGAATGTACAATCTGCACGAGGCTCGATGATGGTGAACTTCAGTTATACCATGCAGACCAAACTTGTTGACAAAGTGCTTACTCCAGCTCATGAACGTTGGTTGCCAAAGCAAACAGTGCAGTTTGAAACCCACCACTGGAGGGGAGAAGCGCACAGTATGGAAGTTGACGCACCCGATATTTCATCGATAACACTGGCCCTTTCTACACAGCCAACTTACAATGGACGGTTGGTAGAGGTTGAAGCCTACAACCTTGACACAAACCCTCAATTCCGACAATTATCCGGTGCAGGCTTTGCTTCCTTGAACACGCCCCTCTCGTTGGCACAATGCACTATGAACACGTGTTCAGTGAATTGGTCTCTTACCAGCCACTGGCTAATGGATGATGTGGACGACTTGTACATACTTTCCAAGGCCACGGATGTCGAGGGCTTCTCGACTGGACCGGACGTAGAAGTTCGACAAACGTTCTTCAACGAAGTTGAGAACGACTTAGAAGTTGTCAATTTCAATGTAGTTGACGACACGAACCGCATACTCAGCGATTGGTCGAACCCTCAGTGGCCTTTCCATTTGAACGCAAGTCAGGGAATGGAGGCAACCGGCAAAGTTCGCTTCGAAGGGATGACGGGCGCTTTTATCCAAGAAGGCGACGCTGAAATCCGAATAGATGCTACGGCAGTCCCCCCGTTAAATCTCAGCGGAGGCCCGAACCAGTGGCCAGGGGAAACGGTGGAATGGAGCGCTTCGTGGTTTGGAGAAGTTGACTCAAGTGGCGCTTTTTCAATGGCAATCCAAGCACCCGGTCTCGAAGCGGAACTTCCGAGTAACACCCGTATTCTCATCTCGCCGCACATCCATCGCGCCGGTCCTGTTCACGAGGACACATCCTCCAGCGAAGACCGAACAAGTTCTTCGATAAGTATACCGTTCTTATTCGATAAAGTTCGTCCTTCAACCCTCTCGATTGAAGCTCTTGAATCGGGTGATTATGTTTCAGCGGACGGACATATCTGGACAGCGCAACAAGATGTAGCATTGCGTTTGACCCTTGAAGACCCCGAAGGGCTGTCCAATTCATTGCAGTTCTATTCGTGGTTGGAATCAAGTCACGATACGAACAAGAATGGTATAATGGAGGAAAACGAATATGCCGTTCAAACGATAACGTTCAATTCGGGTTTGACCTCGGCAGAGATTGATCTTCCACTGCTGTCATGGCAGCAGATTTTGCCGGCCGGCCAATCTTCAGGAAAAGCGAGCATTGTCATCAAAGGTTTCGACCTGGCGGGGAATTCACTCGATGGCGGGGGTCAATTTGGTGAACAATTCGACCTTGCTACATTTGAGGTCCAAGAACGGTACGACACCACCATCGACACAGAAACCGTCTCCTTTGATTTGATTCAATCCCAATTATTGCCCGGCCACGAACATCGCTTCTCCTTCATCGTTACAGATGGAAACGGTATTGAATCGTTTGATTTCATCGAGTTTGCTCTGCTCGGCCGTGATCAGAACGAGGTTTGCGCAGTGAAGTTCGAACCGCGCTTCCATGAAGTCGAATACGACCAAGACTGTTTCGAAACAGTACCACTCGTCAATGTGACCAAACAACCTTTGCTTTCGGAATGGAAGGTGGACATCCATTTCCGTATGGCTTGGAGTCTTCTGGATTCTTCGATGACAGGTACTCCCTCGTTGAAAATTTACGATGAAGGGCAAGACCTCGGCCTCGGTTTGTCTCGCATGACCGTGTTCGACTGGACACTTTCCAGCCAACTCGAGTTGGGGGCTCTGGTTCTTCGTGATGAAACTCTACCGCATGGTACTGTCGAGGAGTTTAATATCTGGGTTCACAAGAACGATACGCTTTCTGTGAGCACAGGTTTGTACCACGCCAATACTTCGATTGCAGCAGAGTATTTGCCCGACGATGTACTTCTTCAAGCCGTATTGAGCGATGGAGAACGAACATCGTATTCCAACGTCAATTTCTCCATCTCCGGACAAGCCATGATGTCCATTCACCTTGACCCGAACATTGTGAAACTTCAGGAAGCAGTACTTGAATTAGAAGTGGTTGGTTTCCAAAGTTTTTCACCGTCCAAAACAATCAACATCACCTTTGATAGCGATTCCCCTCGTCTTTCAATCCCTCCTGGCATTTTATCCCAAATCGATTCGAATACTTTGCATGATGTGGAAGTCATCCTCATGGTGAACGATGAGGTTGGAATGAACCGCTCCTCGGTTCAGATGCATTGGTATTTTACCCGTGCAGGCTCTCAAGTCGATGGCTCTCAAGGGTCATCATCGATCGATTATTTGAGCCAAACCAGCATGACTACGACCTTTTCATCTCAAGTCAACATGCAACCGGCCAATGCATCCTTACTCGCTAAGAACGACCAGTTGGTCGTTTGGTTCAGTGGTAAAGACCCATCAGGAAACCTTCTGTCAGGATTTGGAACTGAAAATGAACCGATTACGCCAAATTTCCGATGGATTGCGTTTGAACCTCAATTTGAAAACATTGTTGCGACGCCGTATCGCGCTAAAGTTGGAGAACAAATTTCCATCTTTGTTCGGGTATCGAACATTGGCGTTCTTCCAGGCAACATGACTGTAGAATGTTATGACGACGAAGGTACGCTTCTGGCGACAAATACGAGTTGGATCGAAGGAGGCTCCTGGGTTGACCATTTGTGGGAAGTTGAAGCATGGAAAACAGGTCGACTTGGCCTTACGGTCAAAATTGTCAACCATACGGGAAATGTTCCAGTCTCGATGGCGAATGTTGACGAATACGACCAAAACAGTGGCCAGACGACGACTGCGCTTGGTTTCGCAGTGCTCGTTGTCTTGCTCTCTGGGGGAATTTTCGTGGCGTCTGTTCTCCGACGACGAGAGCGAATTCATCAATTCACTGCCGAACAAGTCCACATTGCACTGGACCGTAGTAGCCTTCCACCTCCTCGCCCGAAAGATTTGGTGGAGTTAACCCAAGAGGAATAGTCAAAAACAGATTGTCCCACGCCCAACAAGAAGCCGGGGTTCCCGAGCGGTCAAAGGGGGTGGACTCAAGATCCTCTGCGTAAAGCTTCGCAGGTTCGAATCCTGCCCCCGGCACTTCTCCACTGAACAATACAGGTCTGCATGTACGCTTTTTGCTGCGGGCTTAGCGTTTTGTCCGGGATTTCAAAATAGCATCAACAAGAGGTTCAAAGGTATCTCCATGCATGTGGGGGGAGCAGACATCTGCGGCCTTCGATACCGATTCAAAAGCGCCCTTCACAGCAACCGACCAGCGGGCTGTTTCAAACATCGATAAGTCATTGGGGGCATCTCCAACACACAACATGTCCTCGGCCGACCACCCCATGTGTTTCAACAAAATCTCTAGACCGTTGCCCTTGGAGAGATGCGGCTCCATGAGATGAATGGCGAATCCAGTTCGAAGTGCAGTGAGGTGCGACCATTCGCTTTGGGCTAAATGTGTTTGAATTGCTTCGAGATCTTCGTTTGGATTAAGACACCACTCACTTTCCCTCCACTGGTTGGATTCAATACCCACTGGGTCAATATCCATCACTGTAGAAAGCCATTCAGCGGCTTGCCTTGCCTCGTTTCCATCTGCTTGAAGCAGTGGCTTATCGAAACTCGGATGCCAAAGAACACCGCCGTTTTCGCAACAAATCGGACCGGAGAGTTTGAGAAATCTCCACAGACCATAGGTAATGGCTCGAACGTTTCCGGTAGCCAATACGACTGGAATACCGTTTTGTTCAAGTCGCTTGAGGGCATCCAGGGCCCTTGTATTGAGTTGCTTCTTTTCGTCGGTGATGGTACCGTCAATATCGACAGCGATGAACTTTGGAGTCCAGTCCTTCGGTAGCCATTCCATGATTCGGCCAGCGTGCTGTTCATCATCAATTTTCGCCTCTTTTTCGTTGAGGTTATATGGCAAAGAAAGCGAGAGATTATTTAAGACCGCTCCGAGGGTGAAATATGTCTACGAATGAAGAGAGCGAAGTCTTTCTCTCGTTCGATGACGAGGTACCTGCTATTCCCGAACCCGTGTTAGGTCCGAATTCACCCAAATCTCGGATACGTGCCTTGAGAAAGTCCGTCAAAAAATCGCAACCTGAAGTCCTTGATGCGGAGATTCTTGATGCTTCAATAGTCACTCAAGCAACCGGAGTTTTTGATGTGAGTTGGCCTTTGCTTGGGATGGATTGTCCAGATTGTGCAAGTAAAGCCACCCGCGCTTTGAATTTCCTCCCTCAAGTGAAGTCCACGAAAGTTTCCGCCACGGCTGGAAAGGTGACCATCGAGGTCGATCTTGAATACGGTTCGTTGTCCGAAGCCTCGTCCGTACTCCGTTCATTAGGTCACGCACCCGATGTTGCCTTCCATGAAATTGTCGGCGTTCGCAGTTCCCAAGTCGCTCAGCGAAACGAAGTTGACCAGCGTAAATTGATGAAAATTATCAAACAACAACCCGGTATTTTGGATATCGAAATTACCGATGATGAACGCATTCTCCTGCAACTGGCTACAGAAGTTTCGAAAGAAATCTTCGAAATCCGTGATGCTTCGCTTTCCGAGATTATCGGTTCACCTGTACGCTACGTTCAGGCCGAGTCAAACCGTATCCGTCCAGACCAATGGCGATTGATTGGTGGAGGCATTGCACTTCCCCTTCTCATTTTGGTTCTTCTCGGAGAAATCATTGGCCTACCTGAATATGTTCTTGCAGCGCTTGCTCTACCTGGCTTGGCCATTGGCGGTTCTCAAATGTTCAAAGAAGCGGCTGCAAGTATTCATAACAAGCAACTTGGTTTCCAAGTTCTCACCAGTCTTGCCGTGATTGGGGCAGCCATTCTTGGAATGTGGGAAGAGGCGCTTGTTGTTGCTATTTTGGTCGCTTTTACCGCACATTTAGAAGGCGATGCCCTTGTCAAAGCGCGCAAAGCCATGCAAGGTGGCCTCGATCGTTTACCGCGTACTGCTCGAAAGTTGACAAGCAGTAAACCTAAGCATGCATCAGAACTTGCGAACTCAGGTTTTACATTGCAGATGGCAGCCCCTGCTACTGGCCCCCTTATCGGCGCTGATGGCTGCGCTCTTCCAGATCCCGATGCCTCGCATGAAACCGTTCCCATTGAACTCATCCGTATTGGCGACTCCATCGAGATTCGAAGCGGAGAACTCATTCCTGCTGACGGGGTAATTATTGATGGCCATGGTTCACTGGACAAGGCACCGTTGACCGGAGAGTCCGTTCCAGTCGAAGTATCCAACGGAGATGAGATACAAGCCGGATTGGTTCTTGCCCGCGGCCCCGTGGTCGTACGAGTGACTGCAGTAGGCGATAATACTCGCCTGTCCGGACTTATTGATGCAGTTCACACCTTCCGTGAAGAACCCCCTCGGTTGCAGAGCAGCATTGAACTTTTCACTGCGATATGGGTCCCTGTTGTCCTTCTTGGAGCGGTCGCTGTTTGGTATTTCATGTTCCCCGAGAATTGGAAAATCATCCTGTTGATATGGGTTGTTGCATGTCCTTGCGCTTTGCTTTTGGCAACTCCAGTGCCGCACGCTGCAGCTCTGTCACGCTCAGCCCACTTCGGGGCTATAGCACGAGGCGGCGATGTGATTGAACGTCTCTCTCGAGTCAACCATATACTCCTCGATAAAACGGGAACACTGACCTCTGGTAAACCTCGATTAGGCGAAGTCATCATGTCGAAAGGTAAACAACGCTCTGCTGCGCTGAAACTCGCAGGTGGCCTCGAAGCCCGCTCTTCTCACCCATATGCATTATCCGTGATGGATTACCTCAAACAAGAACAAATTGTTCCAACTCCGGTCACTGCGATTTCAGACATTGAAGCGGGCGTGAAGGGCATAGTTGGTGGAAAAGAAGTGATGTTCATTCGATTTGACCGTGCAGCATCGCTCAAGGTAAGCGTCCCTGACGATTTGAAAACTGCATACGCTGCTGCTGAGGCTGACGGTCATGGGGCAAGTTTACTGGTTCGAGGAGGAGAAGGGATTGCTTTGGTTACGTTCATTCACGATGATACCCATGCCGGAAGCAAGGAATTGATTTCGTCGTTAAAGAAACGTTCGATTAATGTGGAAATACTCTCAGGAGACCATCAATCTGCAGTTTCCGCTTTTGCGAAGAACGTCGGTTTACCCGAATCTGCTGCACACGGCGGTTTCTCTCCAGAACAGAAAGTAGACTGGGTAAGGAACCGTTCAAAAACGCACATCACCATGATGGTTGGAGATGGATTCAATGATGCTGCGGCATTGGCTCTGGCCGATGTTGGCGTCGCTGTGGGCACCGGTGAGACCGTGAACCTCGAGGCAGCGGATGTTTTGATTCCGAGTGACAATCCTCTCATGCTTACCGATTTGGTCGACTTAGCACGAAGTGCTCAACGCATCCTCATAGGCAATCTTTTGATTTCAGTTGGAATCACTCTCGCGCTGGTTGCTGCGGTTATTCTTCAATTGTATGACGAGTTGTGGGTTGGCGTTCTTATTCACGAAGCATCGGTCATCCTTGTCATCTTGAACGGAGCACGGCTTGCAGGAGGGGAAGGAGCAGTAACCCTCCTGCGTTCAATCTTCAGCTCATTATGGGTGGACACCAAAGAAGCCTTCAAACTCCTCAAGTTACGGTATCAGCCCCAGTGATGTTCCGCTTCGTCGCTTCACGCGGCATATTCAAACCTTAGGAGCATCTCTCAGCCAACGGTGAGAAGATGGCTCGAGTTCGCGCAGACCCCGTGACCACCGCACTTGCCCACCCTACACGTAGAGCACTGTACATCGCTCTTGCTGGTACTGAAGAGATGAGCACGGTGCAACTGCAGACAGAAGTGGATGTTGAACGATACAACCTCTATCATCACTTGAAAAAACTCGCATCCTTAGGCTTGGTAGAGAATCACAGAGATGTCGGACGGGCACGATGGTGGAAAAAAACGGCCCACGTTGACCTACCTGAGATACTCACATCCCGCTCCAACTCTGCCTCTGTACCCGCGCCTGCTTCGGTCGAAGTCGGCGTCGGAGATCATGATTCTCTTCCCGCCACACTTTCAGAAGCCGTGTCAGATGCCGGGGAAATTCACATTCTTCAACTCGAAGGTTCCCGGGATCAAGTCGGTGCAAAGCGAGTGTTGGAACTTCTTGCTCAAGAGCACGGTATTGAACTGAACCTCCCCTGGAATTTCCTTCCAGCCAGCATCGCTTTGATTGCGAAGAAAAAATAAAATCAACACGTAGAAGCAAACATCTCAAGAGGAGAGAACTGGAGCGGTAGGTATGAGCGAAGAACTGACAGTTGAATCACGCATTTCACCACCTGCTCTCTCTTGTCCCAAATGCGACGGTCTGCTTCCCAATGAACTGGGTGAACTCACTTGTACCCTCTGCGATGCCCGTGTACGTGTCGATCATCCGGTCACCCGTAGAAAGTGGAGTGAAGAGAAGATCGGTTGCCCAGAATGCGGTAAAGTACTCGTGACTGGTGTAGATAAGCGCCCGGCCCATTTACGCTGCGCTTCGTGCTCAACACACTTCACCCTCACCCCTCACATACCACGAGTGGAAGTTTCGTGTCCCGGATGTGAACGCCAATTGAGAATGAAACGCAGGCCAGGTGAACGGCAAATCGATTGCCCTGCATGTTCAAAGAGTTTCAAGGTCACCTTCTGAATCATCTGCTTTCCTCTTGGGTTTTCCAATGGGCCAATCGCTCGCGAATGTGAGAATAATAATTCAGTAACCACCAATTATTAGTTTTCATTAAATAGTTAATAGGAAACCGCACGGCATGAACAACAACCGTATGAGAGTCGTTTTCGTTAGCCTAATTATGATTTTTTCAAGTCTTGCTGGATGTCTTGGTGATGAAGAAATTGAAGCAATTGAAGAGGCCACTGACCTCTTGGATGATGGAACAAATTCCACAATGGATGGAAACAATTCGACCGTTTTGGGCGTGTTGGGAAGCGTCATGGTTTCAACATACCACATTGGAGAACTCGTGAAAGGAATTGCCGGCGAACATGTCGATATGGAATACATGAGTCTTGACAACATTCCAGTCCACGATTTTGAGCCATCAGCTTCAGATCTCATACGATTGCAGAACTCTGATGTTTTCTTCTACCACGGATTGGGACTCGAGCCTTGGGTCGATGCAACTCTCGATTCACTTGGTAGCGACGCTCCTACCGCAATTCAAGTCCACACTATGCCAGATGGAGAGGCTACACTTGACTATGAATCTCTCCTCGTATCCAATTTGTGCGAGACTCTTTCCGAAGGGCCGTACGAAGCCGTTGAACTTGCTGACGAAGAAGAACACGCTGACGATGTAGAAATCCACGCTGAATTCGTCGCACACAACATTTCTTTTGCTGAGGATGACCACGATGACCACGATGACCACGGTGAGGAAGACAATCACACAGAGGATGGTCATGACGTCCATGCTGGTGAGGAAGATGAGCATGACGATCATGGCGATGGTCACGAAGGCCACAACCACGTTGAGGCTGAAGAAACCATTGCCAACCCTGCAGGATGCCCTGCTGACACAATGATCTCCATCTTCCACCTTGAAGAAGGAGAATATGTCCTTGAATTCGATGCTGAACACGCTGAAGATTTCACCATGGCAGTTCTCAAGATGCTCGGCGGCCACGCTCACCACGACCACGGAGACGAGCACGGAGACGAGCACGG